>ERZ1031816.161-NODE-161-length-11538-cov-3.714186_pt1 | contig 11538 bp, 10 predicted proteins | sample MGYA00519029_ERZ1031816 | MGnify/ENA primary metagenome ERZ1031816 (study PRJEB33719, sample SAMN04261247) | wastewater metagenome | biome: rural village; feature: human; material: feces | host: Homo sapiens | place: El Salvador | collected 2014-01-14 ... | reverse complement strand
CAACTGATTGGAGTACGCAAAAAGGGGATGTGATTCGTATTGAATCACATCCCCTTTTTACGTTACTGTTTTCGCGTCGCTTGCTTTAGTGCAGCAAGCCAGACAATCCGCCACCAAAGTTCGGTGGCAGCTCACCGGCATTGCCCATCATGTCTTGCAATCCGGCAGGAAGTGCAGGATTCTGCGGCTTCTTGGCAAAAGCGGAACCGCCGGACGACTTACCGTTGGAGTTCTTGCCGGCAAGCTTGTCGCGCAATGCTTTCTCTTCAGCCTCGCGCTTCATCGGATTGCCGGACTTACCGCCCTTCTTCTTGCCCTTCTTGCCTTTACCCTTGCCTTTGCCGCCGCCCATGGCAGGGCCGCCAAAGCCAGGCATGCCAGCGCCAGCCTTGTTGCTCATACGCTTCATCATCTTCGCAGCCTGCTCGAAACGCTGCAGCAGCGCGTTTACCTGCGAAACGGTCACGCCGGAACCGTAAGCGATACGAGCTCGACGAGAACCGTCAATAATCGAAGGGTCACGACGTTCCGCAGGAGTCATCGAACGAATAATGGCCTCAGTACGATCAATTTCCCTCTCATCGAACTGCTCAAGTTCTTTACGATGCGCGGCCATACCCGGAATCATGCCAAGCAGATTCTTCATCGGACCAAGCTTGCGCACCTGCTGCAGCTGATCGAGGAAATCATCCAAACCAAAGGAACCATCGGAAATCTTGATGGCGGCCTTACGAGCTTCTTCCTCGTCGAACTGCTTCTGCGCCTGCTCGATCAGGGTAAGAATATCGCCCATATCGAGAATGCGGGAAGCCATACGATCCGGGTGGAAAACCTCGAAATCCTTCAGGCCTTCGCCAGTGGAAGCGAACAGAATCGGCTTGCCGGTAACGGAGGCGACCGAAAGCGCGGCACCACCACGGGCGTCGCCATCAAGCTTCGAAAGCACTACGCCAGTGAAGTCCACGCCCTCATCGAACGCCTTCGCCGTCTGCACGGCATCCTGACCGATCATCGCGTCGATCACGAACAGGATTTCGTTCGGCTGCACGGCGTCGCGAATATCGCGAGCCTGCTTCATCAGCTCTTCGTCAACGCCGAGACGGCCTGCGGTATCAATGATGACCGTGTCGTACAGCTTCTGTTTGGCCAGCGCAACAGCGTCACGCGCCACCTTCACCGGATCGCCGGTGGTCAGACCCGGGGAAGCAACGGCTTCGCCACCATCGGACTGTACTCCCTTTTCCGGAGCGTACACGGGCACGCCTGCACGTTCGCCAACCACCTGCAGCTGCGTCACCGCGTTCGGACGCTGCAAATCGGCCGCGACCAACAGCGGAGTGTGGCCGGAATCCTTCAGCCAGTAGCCGAGTTTGCCTGCGAGGGTGGTTTTACCAGCACCCTGAAGACCGGCAAGCATGATGATGGTCGGCGGATTCTTCGCAAAATTCAGCGGGCGGTCAACACCAGCGCCAAGCACGGCCGTCAACTCTTCGTTGACGATCTTCACGACCTGCTGGGCCGGATTCAGTGCCTGAGAAACCTCGGTGCCGAGCGCACGCTCGCGGATTCGACCGGTGAAGGAACGCACCACGTCGAGCGCCACATCGGCGTCGAGCAGCGCGCGGCGGATTTCGCGGATCGTGCCGTCGATATCCGCTTCGGAAAGCTTGCCCTTGCTCTTCAGATGCTTGAACGCATTCGAGAGCCTATCTGTCAAAGAACTAAATGCTGCCATAATGTTCCTCAGTCTAGCCGTCCCGCGGGAAATTTCGCATTCCAATTAATGGTGTTGATGATGTTCGGTTGATATTCGGTGAGATGCTTGACGCTATTTGCATGAGAAATGAAAATCCCGTCTCTTCCAATAGAAGAAGACGGGATTATCGCCCATTGATGATGCAGCGGATTATTTGAGGGTCCAGGTGGGACCCTGGGGGGTGTCTTCGATAGTGATTCCGGCTGCGCCCAAGGCGTCACGGATGGCGTCGGCGCGGGCGAAATCCTTGGCCTTGCGGGCTTCGGCACGTTCCTCCAACTGTTCGGAAACCAAACGGTCAAGCGCAGTGTGCTCAGCGGAATCGGCACCGGCGCCGCCGGCCGCACCTTCGCTTACCCACGGCTCCGCCAGCGGATCCAAGCCAAGCGTATCGAGCATCGCACGCACATTCACCAAAACAGCGCGAACTTCATCCTTCGCAACATCCGAATCAACACGATCGGCAAGCTTCGAAAGCAACGTGTTGCCGGAACGAATCGCCGTGAAAATCGCAGCGGAAGCACCGGAAACATTAATATCGTCGTTCATTGCGGCAACGAAATCAGCCGGCAGAGCATCGGCAGAAATCGAAACGATCTCTTCGCGAGGCGGCTGCCCGCCAACGGCGGCACCGGCACGTTCAATGAAATTCGACACACGATCGTACGCGGACTGAGCCTCGGTCAACGTCTGATCCGACCATTCCAACATGGAACGATACTGCACGGAACCAAGCGCGTAACGCACCACCCAAGCGGAATTTTCCGCCAAAACCGCCGGCACGGATAAGCCGTTGCCCAGCGACTTCGACATCTTCTCACCCTTGGCGGTAACCCATGCGGAATGCATCCAACGAGCCGCCGAATCGTAACCGGCGGCACGAGTCTGCGCCATTTCGTTCTCATGGTGCGGGAAACGCAAGTCCAGCCCGCCGCCATGAATGTCGAACATATCCTTCAAATAGCGGTGGCTCATCGCCGAGCATTCAATATGCCAACCCGGGCGACCCGTGCCGAACGGAGTATTCCAACGCGCGTCGAGTGGATCGGAATCCTTTGGAGCCTTCCACAATGCGAAATCACGCGGATCATGCTTGTCTTCCGACATGTCCGCAGGATCAACCGGATTGTACTTGTCGTTGCCCGCATTGTCGACAGACGGACCCATGGCATCGGCCACTTCGGAAGCAGCATCAGCCACAGCGGTCTGCTTCTGATGCGTCAACTCGCCATAGTGCGGCCAGCTGGCAACGTCGAAATACACGTTGCCGGTCGGATTGCCGTTCTCGTCAGTCACCACGTAGCCGTGGCCATTGTCGATGATCTGCTTGATCAGATCGATCATGTCGATCATGTGGCCGGTCGCACGCGGCTCATACGTAGGCGGCTCAACACCCAACGTGTTGTAAGCCTCGGTGAACTCGCGCTCGTAAATGTACGCACGTTCCCACCACTGCTGACCGGCGGCCGCAGCCTTATCGAGAATCTTGTCGTCGATATCGGTGACGTTGCGCACGAACGTGACCTTGTAGCCCAAACGCTCGAACCAGCGGCGCACCACGTCAAACGCGACAGCCGCACGAATATGGCCGATATGCGGCGAGCTTTGCACGGTGGCGCCACACACGTACATGCCGACCTGACCGGGCTTGATCGGCGTGAAATTCGACACGGCGTGTGATGCGGTGTCGTACAGCTTCAGATCGGCAGCAGCGCTCGTCACTGCGTCAACTGCGGTTGCGACGCTAGAAATGTTGATATTCTGCGGTTCTTGCGTGTTCGTCATAACCACGAGAGTATTGCCAGAATCGGACATGCATGCGAGATGAAAATGAACGGCAAAACGGATTTTGTTGGATTTGTGAACATCGTTTACGTAGGTGATGCAACAATAGAATGTATGACGCAATCGCAGGTGCTGATTTTGCAACACGTTCCGTGGGAGAGACCGGGACGCATTTTAGACAGTTTGGATGATTTGGGACTGCAGTATCAAATCATCAATGTTGCCAAGCAGAAGAAACCGGATTTGCCTGATTTTGGCGAGGTTTCCGGCGTGGTGATTATGGGTGGGCCGATGGGCGCGCTCGACTACGACAAGTATCCGGGATTAAAGGCCGAGGCCAAGCTTGCGCGGGCTGCGGTCAGCGTTGGCAAGCCGGTGTTGGGCGTGTGCCTAGGACATCAGATCATCGCCACCGCGCTGGGGGCGAAGCTGAAGTCGGGAGAGGCGCCGGAAATCGGTTTTGCGCCGATCAAACGCATCGACAAGCATGATTACTTCTCGATGTGGAACAAAACCGTGGATGTGCTGCACTGGCATAACGACGTGGTGTCGTTGCCGGAGGGCGCGCAGCCATTGGCGCGATCTGAGAAGACCAAGGTGCAGGCGTTCCGTTTTGGTTCCGCACTGGGCATGCAGTTCCACTTGGAGGTTACTCCTACCCTGTTGGAGGAGTGGCTTGACGAGTCAAGCATGGTCAAGGATCTAAAGGCTGCCGGCGGGTCGAAATCGCAGTTGCGCGAGGCGTTCGCCGAATATAATCCACAGTTGCAGCCGCTCGCGGATCAGGTGTTTTCAAGCTTTGCCGCTCGTTGTAATTCGTATGAGCAGAGTTTGCTTCAGGCGCAGCAAGGCTGATTGCCGAGTTGCGTGCGGTTCCGATTGCTGCGTAGCGCTGGTGGCGATTCGCAAGTTGCGGCATTGCCTGCAGGTTTGGGAGATGTTCCCGCTACATTGGTGACTTATGCCGACTTATGATTTGGGACTTGAACACGTTTCGCTTGCTTTTGCGACCAAGAATATTTTCAACGATGTGACGCAGGGTGTTTTTGAAGGCGACCGCATCGGCATCGTCGGTAAGAACGGCGACGGCAAGTCCACGTTGTTGCATTTGTTCAGAGGCACGCAGGAGCCGGATGCCGGCCGCGTGACCATTCGCGGCGGGCTTACGTTCGGCATGCTCGACCAGCGTGACCCGCTCGACGACAACGCCACCGTGCGCGAAGCTGCGCTCGAAGGCCGTGAAGACTACGAATGGGCTGCGGAAACCAAGTCGCGCGAAATCGTCGAAGCATTGCTTGGCGGCATTAGCTTGGAAGCGAAAATCGGTTCGCTTTCCGGCGGTCAGCGTCGCCGCGCCGATTTGGCACGCCTGTTGCTCAAGGATTGGGATATTCTCGCTCTCGACGAGCCCACGAACCATTTGGATGTGGTGACCATTCACTGGCTGGCGGAACATTTAAAGAACCGTTGGCCGGCTGGATCCGGCGCGCTGCTGCTCGTCACCCACGACCGTTGGTTCCTCGACGAAGTGTGCGAATCCATGTGGGAGGTGCATGACGGCGAAATCGAGCCGTTTGAAGGCGGCTATTCCGCATACATGCTGCAGCGCGTGGAACGCGATCGCCAAGCCGACGTGCGTGAAACGAAGCGTCGCAATCTGGCTCGTAAGGAACTTGCCTGGCTTACCCGCGGCGCCCGCGCCCGTTCCACCAAACAGAAATTCCATGTGAAGGCCGCGCGTGAGCTCATCGCCGACGTGCCTCCGGTACGCAATACGCTGGAATTGAAGCAAATGGCCACATCCCGCCTGGGCAAGCAGGTGGTTGACCTGATCGACGTGACGCAGATTTTCGAACATGTGCAAGGCGAGGCTGATATCGATCCTGACGTTGCCGAAATGGAAGCGTCGGCATCACGCGTCGATGTGGTGCCGGCCATGTATGCCGAGCCGCAAGTGCATGGTTCCGTGGAAGTTGCCGTCGATGATCTGACTGATCCGCGATTGGTGGATGCCGGTGTTGCAGCGGCGCAAGTTGCTGCAGCTGCGAAAGAATCGCAAGAAATTCAGGAATCACAAGAAAATAACACTGATGATTCCGCAGAAGAAATTACTTCTGCAGCGCAAAAAATTACTGTTACCGGTCGTAAGATTCTTGATGACGTGACATGGCTGATTGGGCCTGGAGATCGTTTCGGCATCGTCGGTGCGAACGGTGCCGGAAAATCGACGTTATTGAAGATTCTTGACGGAACAATCACCCCTACTGTAGGTCATGTGAATATCGGCAAAACCGTGAAATTCGCGGTGCTTTCGCAGCGTCTCGACGAATTGGAGAAGCTCGGTAAATACAAGATCAAGGAAGTGCTGAGTCGTTACAAGCCGAGCTATATCGTGGACGGCAAGGAAACGACGCCGGGGCAGATGATGGAGCGTCTCGGTTTCGAGTCGGCGCAGCTGATGACGCCGATCAAAGACCTATCGGGTGGTCAGAAGCGCCGTATGCAGTTGCTGTTGATTCTACTGGACGAGCCGAACGTGCTCATCATGGATGAGCCCGGCAACGATCTGGACACCGACATGCTCGCTGTGATGGAGGATCTGCTCGACACTTGGCCGGGCACGCTGATCGTGGTTTCGCACGATCGTTACCTGCTCGAACGCGTCACCGACCAGCAGTTCGCGCTGATCGGCGGCAAAGTGCGTCACCTGCCCGGTGGCGTGCAGGATTATCTGGACATGACCGAGGCCATCAAGAACGGCAAGGATCCGTTCGCGGACGAAAAGGCAGGTGCCGGCAAAGGCAAGAAGAGCGGTTCCGCTGGGACTGCCGGTTCCGCAACCGAAGGCACCGCAGGCAACTCCGCAAGCGGGTCTGTAACTGCTGAAGCCGCATCTTCTGCGCCTTCCGCGCCGAAGCTTTCCGGCAAGGCCTTCCATGAAGTCTCCAAGCGCGTATCGGCAATCGAGCGCAAACTCGCCAAACTTGAGGATCAGAAAGCCGACCTTGAACAGCAGATGGCCGCGCACGACCCCAGCGACTACGAAGGTCTAGGCAAGCTCAACGAGCAGCTGCAGGCCGTTACGGACGAGTCCGAAGAACTCGAACTCGAATGGATGGAGCTTTCCGAACAGCTCGAGTAGCATTCGTATCGCCTGCGCCAATTACCGGATCGGGTGTGCATGTTGTGGCGGCGGCGCAGCTTCTCCAGCGTTTCCGAATCACGCATAAAACTACTCTTCCATTACAACCCGCATCCAGTCCAGTGTTTCTGGTGAATGTTGGCCATTCGTGCGACAGCGATGCGTGGCATTCCATGTGCCAATGTCATACTCTCGTTGTTACGGGAAACCTTAGCTGTTCTTGTCGGAGAGACCAATGGAGGTGCCTTATGAATCAAGTGATGCGAAGAAGCGTCTGTTGCTTGTTGTCCACCTTGTTGTTGTGGTCATGCGTTGGCTGCACGAAAGCCGTACATGAAAGTTCCAGTGATGGCTCCGTACAGAGCGGTAGCGAGAATGATGATGCCGCAGAACAGGCATATAAAGCATTTACTGTGGACGCTCTGGACCGTGTCGCCGTCGATGATCTCAATAACTCGGACAAACTGGTTCTTGTAAACAAGTTGGGGGCGAAATCCGTGCACGGCGATGGTGCTATTCCATTTGCCCAAAAAGTCGACGAAAACAATATGTATTATGTCGTTTCCATGTGCAAACAGAAGGATCAGGCCCCTTATTCATTTGTCCTCTACAAAAATGGGCAGCCGCACACTTTAACCACTAGGGAATCCTGTACGTCTAATGGAGTGGAAACGGTCTCTCTTCCGGCGAAGAATTTCCCAGATGCCACCTCATTGTCCATTATCAACATCGGCAATACGGATCTTGTTGTTTCCGTATATGAAGTAAAGGAACACCATCATGAATAAAAGGCAAAAAGCAGTTGCAGCAGTTGCTAGTATTTTGTTAGCTGTCTCTGTGGCATCCCTCTCGATTCCTGCGCAGGCTGAGCAAAATACTGACGTTGCGCCTATGTCCTGTCCTGAAATTGGACATCATCAGTCTGTTTCCAACCAAAGCCGTATATTCATGGCGGGCTCTCTACCTAAAACTTGGCTTTCACCTGGTGGAACATATACTGTGCAAAAGGCCAAAACTACAACGGTCACTGGAAGCGTCACGGGCGGAGTGGATGCTGAATTTTTCTCATATATCAAAGCACATGTGCAATCGAGTCTATCGACCTCACAGACTGTCTCTGAAAGTCAGGGGTGGAGTTGGACAAACACATCAAATGTCACTAAATGGGTTCAACTTGGTGCAGCTGGATACGAATTCGATTACACACGATACGACGTTGTTGCTCCGTGTAATGTCGTCAATCAAAAATATAAGCATGCAAAGATGCCGACAAACCAGCCATGGTTATATCACAATTGATGCTTCCAGAAAAACTCGCAGTAGCACTAAAGAACGTATTGTGCCTTGTCCTCCATTTCTAGAGTTTTTCTGTGGGAGGAAGCATTAGCTTGATGGGCTAATGGGACCGTTAGGGACAATGACCATTCTCCATTTTCTGAATTTATGGTCATTGTCCCATTATGTTGCTGCACAAAATCTTGTATGAGGGTTGTTCCGCAGTGATTTTCTGGGGCACTATTTATTGCGATGTTGTACAGATTTGATGCGAAGATGCGAACTGTATCTGGTTCTACAGAGAGGATAAAAGCAAAAGCTCCGGGTTTTCCGTGTTTGGCGATGTTATTGAGAATCTCGGTACAAACTGTTTGCAACGGTGGCAATGCTGATCTGTCCATTGCACTTAGATTTCCGCGAATTATTGGCATCCCGGTAAAACCTAGTGTTCTCAGTCTTTTGCATAGGGCTTCTATATGTTGTTGGAAGAGCTCGTGCGTGTCTTCTTCTTTGTTTGTCTCAAGCTCATCGGTCATCGGGCTGAGGATTTGAGTGCGAAGCTCATGCAACGCCTGTGTAAGTACCTGTTCGATTTGGGTAACGGCATCATTGCTTTTTGCAGATTCTTCCTTGCGACACAGAAGAATCGCATATGTCATAGCTCCGGCGATGGAATCGTGCAGTATGTGAATTTCTTTGAGTTTTTTCTGTTGGTGTCGAACTTGTTCTTGTGCAATCGCCAGGTCGGTTTTTCGTTGCTCTGTTTGTATCTTCCACCGTATGGCAAAGCCAACAAAAAATGCTCCAATATAGGAGCATGCAAGCACGGGGATGCTTGGATTATAGTCGATGCCGCCTGTCCAATAGCCCAAAGGAAGTGCCAGCGCGCAAAGCAGAGGCCCCATGATGGCAAATCCAAATCGTTTGATTTCAAAAGCAATTATCCCGCATGCAAGCCATGTGCCATATAACGTTGAAGGGCCATCGCATATTGTCGGGATTATCGCGCATGCTACGTGTGCTACGAGAATCGTCATGCTTGCCGGTACGGGAAACCAAGCCAGTAGCAGTAGAGCAATGCAGTACGGAGCCAAATATAGACATGACCAATGTGGCATATTGGGCCAAGCGGTTAGTTCGAGCAGGAAAAAGCAGATGCAGATAATAGATCCCGCTACGTAAGGCTTGTGCGTGGTCTTTGCTAATGACATTATTTGTTGGGGTAGCTTCATTGTTATATCCAACCGTTTCTTACACACACTGCAACAGCTTCGGCACGACTATGAACATGAAGCTTCTCGAAAGCTCGTCGTGCATATGTCTTTACCGATGCCTCGCTGATATTTAGTTGGCGTGCAATGGTGGAAGTGGTGAATCCTCTCGCATAGTTGGCAATGATCTGTAATTCCTTACCAGAAAGCCGCATAGAGTCTATGCTCTTCCCTGTCCACAAGGCAACCTCACCATTTCCAGTGGCTTTTCCGATGGCTCGGACCAGTTGAATCGTGGGAATTTCTTTTGGAATAATCGCATAAAACGCATCAGACCATTGTGTCCCATATCTTTTTTCGTGTTCGCTATCCAAAAAGGCACTGATACCGATAACGGCAATATCTGAATATTGTTTTTTTATGTGATGTGCTAGCTCTGCGCCAGTCATCCCAGGCATTGCGATATCGGTAAGCACGGCCTTCGGTCTTTGCGAAGGGGTCTTCATGGTGTCGAGTGCTTGTTTGGCTGAGGTAGCAGTCCATAGAATTTGTATTGGTGCGCGTGTCTCAACCAACAAGCTTTGAATTGCGCTTGCGACCAGTGGGTCATTATCCACAATCCCTAGAGTCGAATCATTGATAATTTCAGTCATAACGCTCCTGTCGTGCTGCCATCATCATAGTTTGTGACATCACAATGAATGCTACTGGGCTAGTTGTTGCAAAACTGGCTCAGTAGGTAGATGGGGTAGTAGGTGATGTTGTGGTTGGTTTCGATGTTGCCGGGGCCGAAAACTAATCCTTGGCGAAGGTGATAACTTTCCTCTGCGAGCACATTATTAAGAGCCCGATGAACCTTGTAATTCTTTCCTGATTTCACCTCAATGGGAATGATATTGTCATTGCGATCTTGGACGAGAAAATCAAGTTCTCCTAAGCGCTTGCTGTTGTAATAATACAGATGAGAAAAACCGTGGGCGGTAAGTTCCTGGGCTACCACATTTTCGTAGATTGCTCCATAATTAACTTCGTCATCGCCGGCAAGAATATCAAGTGCGGTCGAGTTGAGATATGCGCCCGTGAGCAGGCCAACATCGGAATAAAACAGTTTGAACAAATTACGTTCTTTAGACATTTCCAACGGTTTGCGAGGCTCGTCCACGTTGTATGCGGGAATGGCGACGTTCGCAGCAGCAAGCCAGTCAAAATCGTTGGCTACGGCTTGGAATCGCGTGTTTTTTTCGATTTTTGCGAACGTGAAACGCTTGTTGGGATTGTTGAGCTCACTTGGAACAAGATCGTAAATAGAGCGAATATGCAGACGGTCCTCTTTGCGTGCGTACTGACTGATATCGCGACGATAACCTTGTTTGATATCTTCTTGTACCTGACGAACGTCTATGAGACTGTTGTTTTGCGCAAACGATGCTACTGCAGCCGGCATGCCTCCAATAATCAGATATTTTCTGAATAAAGACATGAGATGTTCATGAATAAAATCATCCACTGGCTGTTTTTTCTCATAGCATTCCTTCAACATGTCGAAAATTTTTCCATCTACATTCTGTGACCAGCAGAATTCCTCAAAATCCAGAGGGAACATCATTACTTCGCTTTGATATCCAACTGGGACGGAGCGAACATCTTCAAGTTCGACTCCGAGTAAAGATCCTGACATGGCGAAATCATATCTGCCGTCATCCACAAGGAATTTGACGGCTGTTGCGGCTTCCTTGCATGCTTGGATTTCATCAAGAAAAATCAGCGTTTTCCCTGGAATAAAACGTTGGCCGGATGCCAGTTCCATGCGCATGAGCATGGTTGCTGCATCGCTGGGAGGGTTGAAGATACGTGCCGCATCCGGATTTTGAATGAAATTAAATTCCGCAAAGTTTTCATAATTTTGATTGGCGAATTCTCGAATGAGATAGGTTTTACCAACCTGCCTTGCACCGGTTACGAGAAGCGCGGTGTGAGATGGGGCGTCATGCCAGGCTTGGAATTGCTTCAGTGCTTTTCTCTGTAGCATGATTGGCTCCTTCAATCGTTTATATTTCAATGATTTGCGAGTGGCTTCGGATTTCCATTATACACTTTTCCAACCGAAAACGATACCCCCGATTACACTTTTACAACCGATTGGGGGTATGAATTCTTGCGTTTTACAACCAGTAGAGGGTATAGATTCTTTCGTTCTCCAACAAAAAAGGCTTTCTCGCGGGAAAACGAGAAAGCCCTATAAGGTTTGCGGTGAGGTCGAATGCCGAATTGATCAGCGACCGGTGATCTCGGAGCCGAGTACCTTTTCGCTCAAGGCCTTCGGACCGCGGGTCACGGCCACCGCGCCGGAGCGGACCAGCTCGATGATG
>ERZ1031816.158-NODE-158-length-11641-cov-3.818229_pt1 | contig 11641 bp, 9 predicted proteins | sample MGYA00519029_ERZ1031816 | MGnify/ENA primary metagenome ERZ1031816 (study PRJEB33719, sample SAMN04261247) | wastewater metagenome | biome: rural village; feature: human; material: feces | host: Homo sapiens | place: El Salvador | collected 2014-01-14 ... | reverse complement strand
GTTACATTTTTTTCTCATTTGCGCAACATCCTGCATTTTCTCGTTCTTGGGGTTTCTTTCTTTTCTTTTTTAAGGTATAATTGGGGGAGTGGAAAAACCTGTGACCCACATTCCACCTGCGCTCTGTGCTTTCCCGTACAGACGCCAGATCAGATCCGGGCGGTATGTGATAAAAAATACCGCATTATCTGTAAACGATGATGAATTATTAATACGAAAAGGTAAGTATCATGAATCAGAAAGCATTAAAAACGCTCGAATACGACAAAATTATCGAACAGCTGGCTTCGTATGCCAGTTCTCCGCTGGGCCGGAAGAAATGTCTGGAGCTCGTTCCTTCTTCTTCCCTCTCCCAGATTACGCGGATGCAGCACGAGACACACGACGCGCTCACCCGGCTCTTTAAAAAAGGCCACATTTCCTTTGGTGATGCCAAAGATATCCGCGGCGCATTAAAGCGTCTCGAAATCGGCAGCTCCATGAACATCACGGAGCTTCTGCAGACCGCCGCACTTCTGGAAAACACGGCACGCGTCAAAGCGTACGGCCGCCGCGAAAATGCGGACCAGACGCCGGACAGCCTCGAAGATCTCTTCGAAACACTGGAGCCTCTGACGCTGCTTTCCACGGAAATCCGCCGCTGTATTCTCTCCGAGGATGAAATCAGCGATGATGCAAGCCCGAATCTACGCCGCATCCGTCGTTCCATCAAATCGTGTGAGGAAAAAATCCACAGCCAGTTAATCTCGCTCGTCAACGGTTCCTACCGCACGTATCTGCAGGATGCCGTCATCACGATGCGCGACGGCCGCTACTGTATCCCGATCAAATCCGAGTACAAAGGCCAGGTTCCTGGCATGGTACATGACCAGTCCTCGACCGGTTCCACCTTCTTTGTCGAGCCGATGGCCGTTGTCAAACTGAACAACGATATCCGTGAGCTGGAAATTGAAGAAGCAAAAGAAATCGAGGTCATCCTCTCTACGTTGAGTGCCCAGGCAGACCTGCACCGCGATGAGATCCGTTACGACCTCGAAAACATGGTAGAGCTTGACTTCATCTTCGCGCGCGCCGCTCTTGCAATGGAGCAGAACGCCAATGAGCCGATCTTCAACACCGAAGGTAAAATCCACCTGCGCAAGGCACGCCACCCGCTGATCAATACGAAAAAAGTCGTTCCGATTGACCTGTCGCTCGGCGAAGATTTCGACCTTCTGATCGTCACCGGACCGAATACCGGTGGTAAGACGGTTTCCTTAAAGACGGTCGGACTCTTAACACTGATGGGCCAGTCCGGACTTCACATTCCGGCACTCGACCGCTCCTCCCTTTCCGTTTTCGACGAGGTTTACGCCGATATCGGTGATGAGCAGAGCATCGAGCAGTCGTTGAGTACCTTCTCCTCCCACATGACGAATGTGGTTTCCTTCCTCGACAAGGCAGACCGCAATTCCCTCGTCCTGTTCGATGAGCTCGGCGCCGGTACCGACCCGACAGAGGGCGCGGCGCTTGCCATCGCGATCCTCTCTACGCTCCACGAGCGCGGCATCCGCACCATGGCAACGACACACTACAGTGAACTGAAAATCTATGCCTTATCCACACCGGGCGTGGAGAATGCCTGCTGTGAATTCGATGTCGAGACTTTAAGCCCGACATACCGCCTGCTCGTCGGCGTTCCTGGAAAGAGTAATGCGTTTGCGATTTCCAGCAAACTCGGCCTGCCGGACTACATCATCAACAAGGCAAAAGACGAAATCAGCGAGCAGGATGAATCGTTTGAAGACGTTCTGACCACTCTCGAGCAGAACCGGATCACGCTGGAACGCGAAAAAGAAGAGCTTGCCCGCACCCGCGCGGAAGTCGAATCCCTGAAGCAGAGCCTTGCCAAGAATCAGGAACAGATCGACGCAAGAAAAGAAAAGATGATCTCCAATGCAACCGAGGAGGCACAGAGAATTCTCCGCGAGGCGAAGGAATACGCCGACCAGACGATGCGCGATTTCCAGAAATTTGGAAAAGAGAATGTTTCCGTCCGCGAAATGGAGCAGAAACGTACCGCTCTGCGTGAAAAGATGAACAAGCTCGATAAGAAAAAGGCGAAGGAAGTACCGAAGCGCACCGGAAATCTCCGCCCGCAGGATCTTCATCTCGGCGATGCCGTCAAAGTCTTAAGCATGAATCTCAAAGGTACTGTCAGCACCCGCCCGGATTCGAAGGGAAATCTCTTCGTCCAGATGGGTATCATGCGGACCAAAGTGCATATCTCCGACCTTGTGCTGATCGACGAGGCTGTCATCACCGGCCCGTCCATCTCCCGCACAAGCAGCGGAAAATCGAAGCTTTCCAAGGCTGCCACGATTTCTACCGAGATCAATCTGCTCGGAAAAACGGTGGATGAAGCGGTTGCCGAACTCGACAAATATCTCGATGACGCTTATCTCTCCCATCTGCCGAGTGTCCGCGTTGTCCACGGAAAAGGAACGGGCGCACTGCGGAAAGGCATTCACAATTATCTGCGCCGCCAGAAACACGTAGCGGACTTCCATTTAGCGGAATTCGGCGAGGGCGATGCCGGCGTTACGATTGTTACGTTTAAGAAATAAAAACTCAGGAAAATATGGGACGGAACGCATACTGTATGCGGTTCCGTCCTGTCCCCAGTGAAGGAGAATCTTTTATGGCTTCCAAACAGAAAATTCTGATCGTCGATGACGATAACAATATCGCAGAACTGATTTCTCTCTATCTGACCAAGGAATGCTATGACACAAAAATTGTAAACGATGGAGAAGAGGCTGTCCGGGAGTTTCACTCCTTCCAGCCGAACCTGATTCTGCTCGACCTGATGCTGCCCGGCATGGACGGCTACCAGGTCTGCCGCGAAATCCGGCACGATTCCGATGTTCCGATCATCATGCTCTCGGCAAAGGGCGAGGTGTTCGACAAAGTCCTCGGCCTGGAACTCGGCGCGGATGACTACATCATCAAACCATTTGATTCCAAGGAGCTCGTTGCCCGTGTGAAAGCAGTGCTGCGGAGATTTCAGCCATCACGCACGATCCCGGTGTCCGCGACCGCAGGAAAATGTGTCGAGTACCCGGATCTTATCATCAACCAGACGAACTATTCCGTCATTTACCAGGGCCGCACCGTCGATATGCCGCCGAAGGAACTGGAGCTTCTCTACTTCCTTGCTTCCTCACCAAACCAGGTCTTTACGCGAGAACAGCTCCTCGACCATATCTGGGGCTATGAGTACATCGGCGATACCCGCACGGTAGACGTTCATATCAAACGTCTCCGCGAAAAAATCAAGGACCATGCCTCCTGGGCCATCACGACGGTCTGGGGCATCGGTTACAAGTTTGAGGTTAAAAAATAATGCGACGCACGCTTTACCGGAAATTAATTCTCATTTATGTCATTCTCGCCATTGCCGGCTTTACGCTGATCTCAACGGTCGGCTCCCGCATGGTGGAGGACAGTCTGGTCTCCAGCGCGAGCACCAGTCTGTACCGGGAGGCCACGCAGATCGCTTCCAAACAGGGCGACCTTTATTACCACAGTGAGCGTTCCCTGACGGATCTTTACAATTCGCTCAGTGCACTGGCTTCCTATCACAATTCCCAGATCTGGCTCATCAGCGCAGACGGGGAAATTCTGCTGAACACGGCAGCTGCACTCGATGAGGAAAACCCGGAGATCATCGACGGTTTTGATCCGGTTGCGCTCGGCAGCGAGTATTACAGCACGGGAACGTTTTTCGGCTATTTCGAAGACAAGATGCTGAGCGTCATGGTTCCCGTCACCTCCGATTTCCGGATCAATGGCTATGTCGCCATCCACCTTCCGCTGCAGGACGTCTATCAGCAGAGGGAAAGTCTGCTGGCACGGATTGATTTTCTGTTCCTGCTCGTGTTCGGACTCTCGTTTGTGATTCTGATCTTTTTCTCCCTCGTCGTGTACCGGCCGCTGAAAAAGATCATCAACGGTGCAAAGGAGTATGCCTCCGGCAACCTGACCCACAAAATTGATGTTAAATCTCACGATGAGATGGGGTATCTCGCTTCCACGCTGAACTACATGTCCGGCGAGCTGAACAAGACCGGCGAATACCAGCGGAAATTTGTGGCGAACGTCTCTCACGACTTCCGCTCACCGCTGACCTCGATCAAAGGCTACGTGGAGGCAATCCTAGACGGAACGATTCCGCCGGAAATGCAGGAAAAATATCTGAAAATCGTTCTGTTTGAGACAGAACGGCTGCACAAGCTGACGCAGAGCCTGCTGACGCTGAACGACATCGACGATAAAGGGAATATGCTCGATCTGACCTCGTTTGACATCAACGCCGTCATCAAGGATACCGCCGCTTCGTTTGAGGGAACCTGCACAAAAAAACGGATTTCCATTTCACTAATCCTCGCATCGCGCACCTTATACGTCTGCGCCGATATGGGAAAAATCCAGCAGGTGCTGTACAATCTCATTGATAATGCAATCAAATTCAGCAACAACGATTCCACCATCACAGTTGAGACAACGGAGAAGCACGGTAAAGTCTTCGTCTCCGTCAAGGACACCGGCTGCGGCATTCCAAAGGCAAGCATCACGAAAATCTGGGAGCGCTTCTACAAGCTCGACGCCTCCCGCGGCAAGGACCGCAAAGGAACGGGACTTGGGCTTTCAATCGTCAAAGAGATCATCACTGCGCATAACCAGAATATCAATGTCATCAGTACAGAGGGCGTTGGTACCGAATTTATCTTTACACTCGCCAAAGGCGAAGCACCAAAATAAGCCCCTCCGCCGAGGGGCTTTTTTGCCAGACATATCAAACTAACTCTGGAGGTAATTTTCACCATGAACCCAAACACCATTGATTCCATCATCAAACAGCTCATTGCATCCCACACCACCATTTCCACCATGGAAAGCTGCACTTCCGGCCTGATCGCCTCCCTGATCACCGACACCGAAGGCGCCTCCGCCATTTTCCCCGGCGGCTACGTCACGTATCTGAACGAAACCAAAGTCCTCGTCGGCGTCGACCCTTCCGTCATCGAAATCCACGGCGTCTACTCCCCCGAATGCGCCGAAGCCATGGCCCGCACAGTACAAGAAAACCTGCACACCGCCATCGCCATCGGAATCACCGGCACAACCGGAAATCTCGACCCCAACAACGCTGACAGCGTACAGGGCGTCGTCTACTTCTGTATTTTATACAAAGCCCAAGCCCACACCTTCACCTTCCAGACCAACGTCTCCGGCATGACCCGCCACGAAATCAAACAGCTTTACGCAGAGCAGGTCTTTGCCGAATTGGAAATGATCTTAACTTCTTCCTTATAAAAAGAATGCAGCTCCGTCTACGATCACCAGAGTCCCGTCCGTCTACCTCCACTCATGCGTCCGCAAATGCCCCGCGAGCTGCATATGGTCAAAGTTATTCTGCCGCAGTGCCTCGTACAGTACGATCGCCACGGAATTTGAAAGGTTCAGCGACCGAATATCATTAATCATCGGAATCCGCACCGCCGTCTCCTGATTATCGTACAGAATATCCTCCGGAATCCCCGCGCTTTCCTTTCCGAACATGATAAAGCAGTCCTCTTCATACTGCACATCCACATACGTCTGCGGCCCCTTCGTCGTCGCATAGTAAATCTTCGCCCCCGGATTTTTCTCCAGAAAATCCTCGTAACTCTCATACACTGTCACATCCAGCTTCGACCAGTAATCCAGCCCCGCGCGCCTGACCGCCTTGTCCGAAATATCAAACCCCAGCGGCTTAATCAGATGCAGCCTCGTCCCCGTCGCCACACACGTCCGTCCGATATTACCTGTATTTGCTGGAATCTCCGGCTCATGAAGAACAATATTCAAATGTGCCATTTTACCAATCACTCCTGTCGTATATTTAAGCCTTATCTGCCAACCCGGTACATCTCATCCATCTGCGGCTTATCCAGATACCTGACCTCTTCCCCGTTCCGGAGAATCCTCTCCTTCCCGGATGTCGTCCGCCCAATCACCGCCGATGGAATCCCTTCGAGTGCCATTTTCTGCACCATCCCCTCGCCGTCCGCCGCCGCAATCAGCAGCGCCCCCGTCGAAAGCATCTGATACGGATTCACCCCGAAAAATTCACAGATCTCCACCGTCTCCTGCTGGATCGGAATCCTCTTCAGCGCCACATCAAGCCCGATACCCGCGCCGTCCGCCATCTCCCAGAGCGCCCCGAAAATCCCGCCCTCCGAGAGATCCTGCATCGCAGCCGCACCGTGCTCGATCGCAATCTCCGCCTCACGGCAGACAGAGTAATCCTCCGAAAAATCCGCCGCCCCATGGATAAATCCCGGAGAAAATCTTGTCAGAAGCTCATCCCTTCTTGTCTTTGCCAGATAAGACACCGCGCCAAGCGCAATCCCCTTCGTCCCGACAAGATCCAAATCAGCTGTCACACACAACGGATCAAACAGCCCCGCACGCGTTGTCCCGCCTGCCGCCGTCACGGTAAGCACCGGATACAAAACCCCGTCCGTCACCTCCGTATGCCCGCCGATCACCGCAGTTCCATACCGCACACACGCACCGTCAACCGCCCGCATCAGCTCCTTTAAATCCTTTTCTTCCATCGCCTCCGGCAGCATCAGCGACACCAGCACTCCTTTTGCCGATGCCCCCGCCGCGGCCACACTGTTGCACACCCTGCAGACCGCGAGCACCGCGTCCTCCGGATCCTTCACCAGCACCGGCGCACACGAAAACACCTGCGTCTCCTTTTCTCCTGCAAATGCCGATACCCCACGTCCGACCGCCGGCCCTGCTGCGTCCTCTCTTTTCTGCCCCAGCATCTTAAACACCGAGCGCACCAGCACGCTCTGCTGTAATTTACCCTTTCGCATCCCTTGTCCTCCTCGAACTTCCTGTTTCAAACGAAAAAGCAGACGTCATGTTCTTACGCAACGAAACAGCAAGTGTTTCACTGCTAAGTGAACAGTAACCAGAAAACGCCTAGTCCTCATCGTCCTCCGTTTTCTCTGTATCGCTGCTGTCTTCCTTCTTCTCCGAAGAACTCGATGACGAACTGCTCTGGCTGTATTTCGCTGCAACTTCCTTTGCTTTTGCAAGATCATTTGCCGCAATCGCCGCCTGCATTTCCGCACGCGCCGCTGCATTGTCCGTCTTTGTTCCCACGGTATAGACATCCGATGTCATGCGGTAAGTGCTGGAATTCACCTGCTCCTTCGTCTCATTTCCATTGTCATTCACAATCTTCCACAGCCGCGCCGTCGAACCCTGATAGCCGTACGATGTCTGTTCAATTGTTCCAAACGATGCATTCGCATCTTCCGTCAGGCTCGGCGTCGGATCCTCCGTGTTTGTCGTCTCACTCTCATAGCGGACCGTGCGGTTCGGATCTCTCGTCTCATGGCCGTAGATGGCAAAATGCAGGGTGCTTCCGTCCGCGCTCGCCTCAATATAAATCGGCGCATCCGTATTGTTGATGAATTTCAGGTCTTTCAATCCCTCTGCAATCGCCGCATCCATCGACGGATCCACATAGTGGACAATCATGGAATGGCTGTACCGCTCCGTCACCTCAAGCTCTGCTTTTAAGACAGCAACATACAGCGTTGTGGAAACCTGGCAGATACCGCCGCCGTACGAATCGACGACCTTGCCCATCTCATACGATGCTGCCAGTGCATAACCATTTTCCGCATCAAACGGCACAACGACCGCCTCTACGGAAAATTCCTCGCCCGGCTGTACCAGCGTTCCGTTAATCTTCTCTGCGCCGACTGCGACATTCTGTTTTCTGCCGCTCGTACCGTTGCCATACTCCGTCGTACCCTCGCCGAGCAGATCTTTGACAAGTGCAAGCTGCTCCGGATTACCGCCTGCCGGTGTTTCTTCTGTTACCAGTTCTACGCCGCCGATGCCGCCCCGCCAGCTTGTCGTCAGGTAATTGACAACCTTCGCCGTGGACTCATCCACGTTGACGCTGCATCCGGTCTGGCCCGGATTGACGATAAATTCGCCGTTTTCGCGGGTCAGCGTTGCATCTGTTGCCTCGCGGTTCAGCACGGCTGTGTTGTTTTCTACCGCCTGGCGCGCTGCCTCGCCATCGACTGTATATTTCAGGGAAAACGTCACCGTCTCTCCATTTTTGAGCCGGTTCTGTGTCAGGAACCGCTTCAGTACATTGCCTTCCTGCCCGATTGTGACGGCTTCTCTTGCCACCTCCGGGTTGGCACAGGAAAGTCCGAGATCCCCTGCTGTCACCTGTGCATTCTGCTCTCCGGCAGACAGGTTGATAACCGAGGGTTTTAACTGTTCAATTTTGTCGTTTACTGCCTGTGTGATCTGCTCTTCGGTCATACCGCCGACGGAAATGTCTTCTACATAGATTCCGTCCAGCGCTGTCCGGCCATCCGCTTTGACTGGTTCTGCCAGAAAGCAGAATGCGAATGCGATAAGCATCACCAGCAGGCCTCTCATTTTTCTGCTGTTTTTCATACTGTGCCTCTTCTTGATCCGTTTCCCATTTCACTCTGTCTTTTACAGAATCTCTTTACACCAGCCATAAAAGTGCTGGAAGAACCATACCAAGCACCATAACCACTGCAAGAATCAATGCCAGTATCTTTGCTGCATTTCTCTTCTTTGCCAGCGGATCTTTCTTCTTTTTCTGTGCCTCTGTCGGGGCTTTTCGATTGACTTTATTACTCATCGTTCCATCCTTTCTTTTTCTCTTCTATTTTTTCTCAGTTCTCTGTCGTTTTTCCATTCTTCCATGTGCCAGAATAATCTGATCGATCATGAGGGATGCACGGCTTTTTGTGAGTGCTCCCCACTCCGGTTCGAGATCCAGCTCATGGTACCGGATCAGATCCGCCAGATATTTTTTCTGTGCCTCCGTCGCCGGAACCTCACGTTTCATTTTGGCCTTCAGAGGCGCTGCGGCAAACCATTCCGGGTGATCCTCTGAAAATCCTTCTTCCAGTTTTCGGAACAGTGCCAGCGTTTCCAGCACATCGTCCATTGCACGGTGTGCGTGTTCCCGCGGGATCTGATAGTAGCCGCAGAGTGCTTCAAGGCTTCTGCTCTCCAGATCCGGGAGGGCTTTCCGTGCAATTTTCAACGTATCCCACGCTTCTTTTTCAAAGTCCAGACGGGCATTTATCGCTGCCTGCTTGATGAAGCTGTAATCGAACAGAATATTGTGCCCCAGAAGCGGCAGGCCGCCGCAGAAATCCAGAAATCCGCGGACAGCAGTCTCCACATCGGGCGCATTCGCAATCATCTCATCCCGGATTCCGGTGAGTTCCGTGATCCGCTCCGGCACTTTTCTGCCCGGATTGACGAAAGTCTCATACGATGCCGTGACCTCTCCGCCCTGCACTTTTACTGCACCGATCTCCAGAATCTGGTCTTCCTTTACAGAAAGACCCGTTGTTTCAAGATCGAGCACTACAAAATCTTGTATTTTCATCTTTTATTACCTTTTCTAGTATCTCATGTTCTTTTGAAATGTCAAGCGTAAAAAAGCTCACTGCAGTCGATCATCTCCGCATTTCCCGTCAGCGGATCGCGCTTCTGATAATCAAACAGGAGTACCGTACGCGCCTTTTCCCCGTTTCCGAGCACATCGTAATCAAAAACTTCCACATGCGTCATGCGCTGCAGCTGCTTCCAATCGTATGTCGTATACGATGGCAGAAGCATTCTCGTTTCGGCTTCTTTCTGATAAAAGTCACGCGACTCGTTTTTCCATTCGGACGGATCTTTTGCAAAGCGCGGCCGTGTCTTCATATTTTCACGCGCATACAGATCGAGCACCATCATCTGACGGAAGAATGCTTCGTCCTGCTGTTTTTCGTCCTGCAAAAACTCGAGCAGAATTTCATACCGCTGAATCCGGTTATGTGCCGCCTCACTGTAGCCCTTTGCCCGGTAGAAATCGCCGAGCTCCTGGAAGAAATCGAACGGGTTCTCATACAGACGCTCGATCATCGGCAGTGTGTGGACGAACTGGCCGCTGTTGTAGTAGACTTCCACCATCTCCTCCACGTCTTTGAGCTTCAGCACATCGTCATACGGCAGCCATTTCGTGTACAGTACCTCATATGGTTCGCGCTCCTGATAATGACAGTCATATTCCTCGGTATGCTCATACATGAAAGAACCGCGCAGCACTTTCAAAAATCCCAGCTGTAACTGCTGCGGACGCAGTGCATAGACATCCGCAAACGAACGGCGGAAACTGTCATAATCCTCATACGGCAGGCCCGCGATCAGGTCGAGATGCTGATGGATGTTTCTTCCCTTCGCAATCCGGTTTACAATCTCTGTGACTCTTCCAAAATCCATCTTCCGGTGGATCGCCTCGATCGTCTGCAGATTCGTAGACTGAACGCCGATCTCAAGCTGTACCAGCCCCGGACGCAGGGTATTTAAGAGCTCCAGTTCCTCCTCAGTAATCAGATCAGCGGCAATCTCAAAGTGGAAATTCGTCACGCCGTTGTCATGCTCCGCAATGAATTTCCAGATCGCCATTGCATGGTCTTTCTTGCAGTTGAACGTACGGTCCACAAATTTGACCTGCGGTACTTTCTGTTCCAGGAAAAAAGCAAGTTCCTTTTTGACCAGCTCCAGATTTCGGAACCGAAGCCGCTTATCAATAGAAGAAAGACAGTAACTGCATGAAAATGGGCAACCGCGGCTTGACTCATAATAAATGATGCGGTTCTCGAATTTTTTCAGATTCGCATACGGAAAATCCACCTCGGACAGATCCATGACCGGACGCCACGGGTTGCTTTTGATGGCTCCTTCTGCATCACGGTATGTAATGCCGTGGATCTCTTCAAGCGTTTTCCCCTCCGTGCCGTTCTCCTGATTCTGGTAATACACTGCCAGTTCACGGAAGGTAATTTCGCCCTCACCCTTCATGATTCCGTCAAGGAACGGATACTGCTCCAGCATCTCCTCCGCGCGGTACGACACCTCCGGCCCGCCAAGCCAGATCTTCGTTTCCGGGCTGATTTTGTGATATTCTGTAATCAAATCTTCCACAATAGATATGTTCCAGATATAACACGACACACAGACGACATCCGCATGCGCCAGAAACAGACTCCGCAGCATGGAATCTTTTGACTGGTTGATCGTAAACTCACGGATCTCCGGGAACACACCGGCTTTCTCCGCGCTCGCCTGCAGCGTGTAAACTGCGAGATTGGAATGAATATATTTTGCGTTGACCGCAGTCAGAATCATTTTCATACTATTTCTACCATTTCTCCTTTGTTCCTCTCTGTACTCTCGGAGCCTTTCTGTGCTTGATTTTGAGAGATGATTTTTGCAGAAAGATTCCGAGAGTACATCTCTTTGCATACCCTTTATACTACCACATTCTCAAACGAAAATATACCGCCATTCCGCCAAAAACCGGAAGAAAATCGCAAGCCGTCCAAAACATATTCTGTAAAATCGATTTTTATGCCATCACGCAGAAAATTTTTTCATAATTTCAGACAAAACAGTTGCAACTTTCGCGAATTCATGTTATATTTAAAAAGGTTTCCATTTGGAAATCAAAATGCCCAGATAGCTCAGTTGGTAG
>ERZ1031816.156-NODE-156-length-11769-cov-4.815435_pt1 | contig 11769 bp, 10 predicted proteins | sample MGYA00519029_ERZ1031816 | MGnify/ENA primary metagenome ERZ1031816 (study PRJEB33719, sample SAMN04261247) | wastewater metagenome | biome: rural village; feature: human; material: feces | host: Homo sapiens | place: El Salvador | collected 2014-01-14 ... | reverse complement strand
GTATCGGCGGTTACTCCCACCAATCCATAACGGTAACCTATGGTTCTTGCCATCTTGTCTTTGGATGCCTTGAACGCCTTACAGGGAATTTTTGTTATTCCACAAAGACTTCTGGTGAACAGATATTTTTTCGGAACGTGCTTTTGACACGGTATATGATACGGTTTGCTGAATACGGTTTGTGGAACGGAATCGGTAAGGATGGTAACGATGTTCCTGAACATCGATCAGCAGCTTGCACGATGTGAACGAGTTATTCGGCAACGCGTCCGCCCACATATTCATCGCACCATAGAGCCTCTCTCCATTGAAGCCTTTGACATTCCCGGAGAGCCTATGCCTGCGACAGAGTTTTTCGTACATGAATCCAAAGGCGATGTGCCATTCCGACCGTTCGCTGTAGGTTCCGTATGGGGAACCACTTGGGGTACCACTTGGTTTCGGCTGAGAGGAAAACTGCCAATGGGATATCCGAAAAGCAAGCCCTTGGAACTGTCTATTGATTTAGGTTGGCTTGATCATTCGGTAGGTGGACATGTTGAAGGCATGGTCTATCGGTCGGATGGCACGGTTCTCAAAGCATTGCATCCACGCAATCGCTGGGTGCCGTTCATTGATGCTGATGGAACGTGTCATATGGCAATCGGGAACGATGGCATGTTCACCGTATATGTTGAAGCGGCCTGCAATCCGCTGATACTTGGTATCACCACTTTCGATGAAACCGGGCTGGGGGATCATGCCACTGGAAAACCTGAGACGCAATATGTATTCCGCGCCGCTGAACTTACTGAATACGATGAACGCTTCGAAGAATACCACTTGGATTTAGATGCTATCCAAGGATTGATGAAAACTTTGCCGGATAAGGAATCCACACGCTATTACCAGCTAGCCAAGGCTTTGCAACGTTCTTTGAACATCTTTGATGAACAGCATCCGGATACCGTTGCCGAAGCACGTGAAGCGTTGTCTGAAGTGCTGTCTAGGCCGGCTAACGCTTCCGCTTTGCATGTCGGTGCTGTTGGACATGCTCATATCGATTCCGCATGGTTGTGGCCGGTGCGTGAGACCCGTCGTAAAGTGGCACGTACCGTATCGAATGTGCTCGCATTGATGGATAAGTATCCTGATTTCACATACGCGATGAGTTCGGCGCAACAGTACGCCTGGCTTGAACAGGACCATCCGGACCTATTCGTCCGCATGCTGCAACGTATTAAACAGGGACGGTTCATTCCCGTGGGCGGCATGTGGGTTGAGTCTGATGGCAATCTCCCAGCCGGAGAATCATTGATTCGCCAGATTGCCTATGGCAAACGGTATTTCCGTGAACATCTGGGAGCTGAGCCACATGGCATCTGGTTGCCAGATAGTTTCGGTTATACGGGTGCATGGCCTCAGATCGCGCGAAGGGCCGGATACGACTGGTTTCTTACGCAGAAAATTTCATGGAACGATACCACTGAGTTTCCACACCACTCCTTCCAATGGGAGGGCATCGACGGTACGCGTATCCTTACGCATTTTCCGCCTTCTGATACTTATTCGGCTTGTGTAACTGCGGAAGAACTTATGTATACGGAACACAATTTCCGTGATAAGGATCTTTCCGATTGCGCCCTTATGTTGTTCGGTTATGGTGATGGCGGCGGCGGTCCCACGCGTGAGATGCTGGGCCGTCTGAAACGCTTTCATGATCTTGAGGGTTTACCTAAAGTCGAAACCAGTGGGCCTGACGAACTTTTCGATATGATACGCAAGCAGATTGTAGACGAGGCAGGTGAAGAAAGTCCAATATGGCATGGTGAGCTTTATCTGGAGCTGCATCGAGGCACGCTTACCTCCCAGCAAGAGATGAAGCGCGGATGTCGTAACGAGGAAGCGTGGCTACGGGCGGTGGAGTATTTGTGCGCCGCCGCGGCCATTGCCGACTCATCCTACACGTATCCAACCGACGAACTTGACGATATTTGGAAAACGCTGCTGCTCAACCAGTTCCATGACATCCTTCCCGGCTCCGCAATCGCATGGGTGCATCGTGAAGCCCGTGCGGATTATGCGCGTGATATCAAACGACTTGAAATGATTGCTGATTCGGCATGCGCGGTACTGCGTTGCGCCAGACCGGACGCTCCTGTGCTGGAACGTGCGCGAATCGCAGAATATCGGGTCGATGGCAACGCATGGAGGGTGGTTCCCGCCGAACCTGTGGCTGGTACGCAAGTTTCGTTGACCCATACCGCTACAGGAGGTGTCATCCTGTCCAATGGTCTTGTCGAGACCGTCATCGAGCCTGACGGCACCGTTTCATCTTTGAAGGATGTTCAGGCTGGCCGTGAGCTCGTCCCCGATGGCATGAGGCTTGGCTCTTACGAATTGCTGAAAGACGAGCCGTCCGTTTGGGATGCTTGGGAGATTGAGCGCGATGCGTTTCTTCGTTATGAAGCCTTGGCGAGTGGCTGCATCATTTCCACGGAAACAGGGGATGACGAGGCCTATGTGGTTGTGCGCACCAAATTTGGTCAGAGCCGTATCGACACTACGATAACGTTGCATAGTGAAGCCAAACAGCTTGATTTTGCCGCTCACGTCGACTGGCATGAGCGGGAGCGTTTCCTCAAAGTCGGTTTTCCGTTGTCTGTTGTTGCGTCCATCGCGCAGTACGATTGCCAATATGGTCTGATTGAGCGGCCGATACATCGCAACACTCCTTCCGACGAAGCGAAATACGAAAGCTGCACGCGTCGTTTTGTACGTTTCAACGAGCCGGGTTATTCCGTAGCGATTGCCAACGGTTCCATATATGGTTCCGATGTGACGTCCATCGCCACGAATGGATCTACCGGTCGTGTGAACGGTACGATGTTCCGACTGTCGTTACTATCCTCACCGGCGTTTCCGGATCCAAAAGAGGATATCGGACCGCATGATTTTCAATGGTCCGTCATACTCGACGCGAGTCTGGCCCGTACCCTTCACGCAGCAGCGGAGCTTAATGCGCCGATAATTGGCAATGTTCCTGTATTCGATCCTTTAGTATCTTTGGAAACCGTGTCTGGCATGCCAATCATCGATTGGGTGAAATTGGCTGATGATGGTTCGGGAGATCTTGTAATACGACTGTATGAGGCCGCGGGAGGCCATGCCGAAGCCATGCTGCATCTGACGGAAGCGATTGGTGGTGGCCTGATAAGAGAAACCGATGTTATGGAAGGCGACGGATTGCCCGAGGATTTGCCGATTTGTCTCGAATCCCGCGAACCGATGCTTGCCCAAGGCGCCCATATTCATCTCGCCCCGTTCCAGTTGGCCACGCTGCGTATCTCGCACTACTGACTCCGATATGAAATACGCAGTATGGAGGCAATATTGGAGACAATATGAAAAAGCAGGTGTGCGATTGTGCCCGGTCGCCGTGGAGTACAATCGCACACTTGTTGATGCGATACGTTTTTGCCTACAGCGTGAGTGAGGAATGGAGCGCAGCACGTTTGGAACGCACTCAGCGCATCATCCGAACGGGGATTGCATCCGTTGACCGTTGTCCAGCCGGAATACAACATGATGAACCGGCATATCGGCTGAACGTAGGATGCGTATGGCTGAGGGCTGAGGTGAGTTTCTTTGCCTTATCTCTCAGCCTTGTTGGCTCTTGGCTCTTAGTCTTGCCATGCCTGAAGTTTCAGATGATTGAGTGCGGTGTTGGGGTCATATGTGTCATCTAAACGTTCCTGATACATCGCAATCAATTCGTCGCGACGTCCTAGTGCTTCCAAAGCGGCCTCTCGAATCGTCTCCCACTCGTAGGGAACCACTTCTTCGGGGAACATCATCGTGACCTGATTAGGTTTGTCTCGCAATACCAGATCGACAAAATTGAGTAGATCCTGCCACCGTTCCGAAGCGATCAATCGCGCCGCATATGCATCGGCGAGCGGTTCGGAAGTATGATTGTCACGTAGGAAACGATCAGCCTCATCAATGTCACCGCTAATCCGCAGCAAGTCATGCCGCAAAAACTGCACGGCATGATCGAATTGATTCTGCGCGGCCTGCGCAATCTCCTTTTCCGAAAGCAAAGCAGGATCAAGCATCGCGAGATTATTCAAATCTTCTGCGGATAAGGAATCATCGTCTTCAAACAAACTCAAATCGGTTTTCGCTTGCGCGACAGGCTGCGAATCAGTTTGTATGTCGCGGCTGTTGGAATCATCTGCCGAGTTTGACAACGTCGAAGCAGACGAGGCGAAATCACTCATCGTGGCAATGCCCTTATTCAACGCATCGTAAGCGAACATGCGAGTATCATCCCACTGTGCGAACGACAATCCGCACGAGAGCAGTTCCACCATCTGCATGGCGTTGAGCTGGAAATCCTCGTTGCACGCCACCTGCGTGATCATGCGCAGTGCCTGCTCGCCCGTCATCGGATCGGCATTGCATGCCACCTCATCCATGTATACGCGCACTGTCTGAATCAGATCCTTTAAATAATCGAAACCCTCGTTGTCACGGTCGGCTACATTGCCGACGAACCGTGCGGTCATTTCCACGGCCTTGGCGAGGTTGCCGACCGCATCAAGCCAACGTGTGCTGGCCACTGCATTGCCGACCACCGCGTCCACACCGGACAATGCCTGCGAATCCAGTGAAAACGTCGGCATGTCGATGCGTGGGATTTCCACGCCAGTGTCAGTGCGTTCCGCGGTAGGCACCATGGATGCAAGAGCGTCGAAATACCATTGCATAGGCATATTGATGACCGTGTCCGCGTCGGAAAGATTGGCGACCGGCACATCGTTACGTTGGTCGGAGCCTTCTCGACTGGCTTCGCGTATCATGTGGTTCCACAGGAAGGTCGGTCCTTCGAATTCGTTGGAACTGAGCCATCCGTTGTTGACGTAACCGGTGAGATCGTCGGCATCCTGCCTGCGATTGAAGCTGCCCTGTCCAGAATCCATTGCATGCCTTTCCATTGCGCATCTAGGTGAGGCGGTGTTGCTGGTTGAGTATGTCTTATCAGTTCGCTACTGACGCCCAAGCCTATAGCATGATATGGCGCTTGTGCCGAAAGTTCCAGTTTCGATGCATGAAACATTCTGTGAAACACTTCTGCGCGCTTATTATGAGCTCTTGGTCGTGATTGCGATTCGTGCCGTTGCCGCTGTCTCCGTGATTCGAGATAAGTTGGGTGTCCTGGCCGGTAGAATTGCGATTGTTGTTGCATACGTCACGTAGTCGCGGCGTATTCCGTGGACTTAGGCGGGTCCATAAAGGTCCGTTATGGTCAGGTAAGAAAGAGAATTACCTATGAAGGTTGCAAGTGGCAATGTCCTGTGGCGGCAGCGTAAGCGTAATTGGTGCCGTACGCCATTCACATTCACCGTATACACGCTTACCGATCGGGAATTGAGCGTCAAAACCGGTATCTTGAATGAGAGATTCAACCTGATCAAGCTGTTTCGTATCGTTGACATCAGCGTGGAGCGTACGTTCCTGCAGCGTATCTTCGGTATGAGCACGCTTGTGCTGGATACGCGTGACCAGTCGTCTGGCAACGGCGTGGTGGCACTGAAGAACGTGATTAACGGTTTCGAGGTGCGTCAGGTGCTGCAGGAGGCTGTGGATGCGTCCCGGAAGGAGAATGGCATGTCCGCTCGTGAGTTCCTCGGAGGACCGGGTGGACAGGAATTTGGTCCTGGTTCAGATGGTCTGGATGTCGACGGTTTTGATGCGGGTGCCTATGCGGACGGTCAGTAAGCTGTAGCGGCGCGAAATGAGTCGATGAAGGTGGTTTGCGCATATGTTCGATATATGTGCAAACCACCTTGTTGTTTGGGCTATCTGTTTCGGAATGGTTTTGTGCACGAGAACTATTCGGGCGATCCCGATCAGTACTTGTTGGCGCCGGAGCCGATGAAGTTCACTTGGAAGCCACGGTGGTAGTGCAGGAACATATCCGCGCCATAGCGATCGACCGGACGATGCGTGAATAGCATGCGGATGGCGAAGGCGGTCTGCACGTCTTCGTGCAGATTCATGAACTCCTTGTGGGCGTCCCAATACGGATGCATGGTGATGGCCGCGTCCGGTACGTAGGCGTATCCGTAGCCGTCCTCGTTCACGTAGCCCATGAACGGCAGATCCCAGGCGTTATGCTTGGTAAGCGCTTGTTTGAAGTCTTCGACTTTGGCGAGTGCCTCATCGCTGATGCCGAGGCTCTTGGCGACTTTATTGGCTGCGGTGGTCTTCGCCTCGGCGTCTTGGCTGAACATGTTGAGATCTACGGTGATGATGGGTTTCTTATCGGCCATGGCTTTGTCCTTTTACCTTGTACTTGTGAACATGAGTAATGCTTGTTTTCGTGTTCTCTTTAGATGAAAAGCGAACATGTGTAGTGGATAGTTTTTCTGTCCATGAATAACGATATCACGATTAATGGGCGTTGAAATCGTTGAAAATAAGCTATATCTGTGGTTGTGTGCGTTAATTCGTTGCAATGTGGGCGATCTGCCATGGGGTAAAAGAAATGGAAAAATATAACACTGAGCGTGTTCTTTTTATTTTGGAAGTTCGTGTTGCTCTAGTGTTCATATGAACATGTGTAGTTGATTATGGTCTGTGTGAATGCGTCTGATTTTGATGAGATTTTTTAGCCCGCAAACCCGGTATTTCAATGCCGGGTTAGGGCGTACCGAAGTTTGCGTATGGTAACGGATGTGCTACGATTATTCCCATGAGCGCAAGCGATGAACGGTTCACACATGGTAGGACTTCGGTATACAATCTGAACTACCACATCGTCTGGTGCACGAAATACCGTCGCAAGGTGCTCAAGAACGGAATCGACTCGGATTTGAAGACGATTCTCAGGGAGATAGCCGACGAGCACGGCTACCGCATTCCCCGCATGGAGGTCGGCTTGGACGACCACATCCACCTGTTCGTGTCAGCGCCACCGAAAATCAGCGTGAGTAGCATCGTCAAACAGTTGAAGGGCACATCCAGTCTCCGACTGTTCGCCATGCACCCCGAACTGAAAAGCCAATACTGGAAACGCAAGGGCGAACGGAGCCTGTGGTCGCCCAGCTATTTCGCGGAAAGCATCGGCTCGGTCAACGAGCGGGCGGTGGCCAAATACATCGACGACCAACGGTCGAAGGAGCGTGAATCACAATGACCATGCGCAAGGTGGCGCAGCGCATACCGTTCACGCCGTCCAGGACTCAGGCCGCGTTGCTGGAACGGTGCTTCGGCGACAGGCGTTTCGCCTACAACCAGCAGGTCGAGGCGTTCAACGCGTACGACAAGGAGACGAACCCGAACCCCGAATATCCGAACGTATCCGGCATGAAGAACGCGAACGGATGGCTCAAGGACAGTCCGATCCCGTCGAACGCGTTGAGCAACGCCATCATGGACTTCCGCAAGGCACGGTCGGCGTACTTCCGCAAAGCCCAGTATGGGAAGCATCGTCCCCGTTTCGCCTCAAGGAACGACAACATCCAATCGTTCCGCAATGCCATGCCGATACGCCGTATGGACGGCGACCGGTACCCGTTGTCCAGGAAGCTCGGCTCGGTGCGCATCCGCAAACGCGACCGGTTGCGTTATCCGATCGAGAACCTGTCCAGCTGGACGGTGAAACGTGAGAACCGGACGTACTATCTCGTGTTCCTGTTCGACGTGGACATCCAGCCGAAAACGCAGGCCGAGGGCCGTATCGGCATCGACTTGGGCGTCAAGGATCTCCTCACGCTGTCCACCGGCGAGAAGATCGACTATCCGAACCGGCTGCGCCGATTGGAGGCTGACGTCAAACGGGAGCAGCGCAAACTATCCCGTCGAACGAAAGGGTCGAACAACTACCGCAGACAGAGGGCGATCGTGGCCAAGGCGTACGCCAGGCTCCGCCGCTACCGCGATAACTTCCAGCACCAACTGTCCCACAGGCTGATAGAAGAGAACCAATTCATCGGCATGGAGACCCTGATGGTACGGAACATGACGCGGAAGGCACGCAAGAAGCTGGACGCGGACGGCAGACCCATGCGCAACGGCCAGTCACGCAAACGCGCGATGAACCGTTCCATACTCCGCGACGGGTGGAGCGGTCTCGTGGACAAGCTCTCCTACAAGGCGGAATGGTATGGTCGCACCCTCGTCCAAGTGGACAGGTTCTACCCGAGTTCCAAACTCTGCCATGACTGCGGGCACAAGTACGAGGGATTGCGGCTGTCCGAACGCGGATGGGTGTGCGAACGGTGCGGAATCCCACACGACAGGGACGTGAACGCCGCGTTGAACATTCGCGACGAGGCATTGCGGCTCAGCCGAGAAAAAGCATGACAAAAGAAGAGGAACCGGCCGGCAACCGGGGATAGCCCGCTAAAAATGGGAAGCCTCTGGATTCAGACGTATCGTCTGAATCCAAGCAAGCCCAGTTCGCAGGAATCCCGTGGTTTCAACCACGGGAGTGTCAAGAAAATCGGCAACGAACCGGTATCGGCATCCAGCCCATGTCCGCCGACATTCTGCGGCACCTGCTCTGCAGCCCATCCGCACAGGCGCATCACATCGAACACAGTGTATTTCTCGCCATACAGGAATCCATGGTTCTGTTGAATGCGATGTTTGCGAGCCGTTTTGGTCAGCGCCATCGCGTTGACCAGACCCGCCTCGATGGTATCCGTAAAGAACGTGCGGAAAGTGGCCTGTCCAAGCGTCGAACTGAATTCGGCTGTCAAACGGTATGACCCATCGTCACACGGACGTACCAAAGGCGTTTGCCCGAAACGCTTGGCGTTCGGCTGGATGATTTGCGATTGTTCGGGCCGCTGACGTTTTGGCTGTTTCGGCGGCGCGTATTTCTTGAAATCCTCTTCGTAGAGTTTCAGCCAAGCGTCGGTAAGCGGTTTGGATTCGCTGATTTGCGAATCAATTTCCTCTTCAAGCTGTCGTGCAAGACCACTGTGATTGGTGGAGGCGACCTTAAGGTTCCATTCGCGATTGGAATTCAGTGCGTTAATGGTGAGATTCGAACTACCAAAACATTGATGATCTTACGTGGCATCATGGCTTCCTTTCTTGTCGGAAATCAGATCCAGGATACAATGGGGGCGATTGCGCCAAGCCCAAAGATTGAAACAAAATAACAGGACGAGGTTTCTTGGCATTGTGAATTTTTCGACGACAGATAAAGTGGTACAATATCTTGTACAATCGTGGGAGGTCGTGGACAATGGTTACAGCAATCGCATACAGCAACTTTCGTAAGGAACTTAAGTCCTACATGAGGAAGGCAAACGAGGATGCCGACGCGATCCTCGTTACGAATTCAGATCCGAAAGACAATATCGTCGTAATGGGGGCAAGCGACTACGATTCCCTCATGGAAACGCTGCATATCTATGAGAACCCCTATCTCATGGACAAGGTGCAAAGAGGATTGGCACAAGTCAAGGCAAGGCAGACTATTCGTCATGACCTGATCGAGCAAGAGGGGGAATAGTGATTCTCTCGTGGACAGAAGACGCATGGGATGACTATCTGTACTGGCAAAGGCAGGATCCGAAAACCTTCAAACGAATCAACTTGCTGATAAAAGATGCCATGCGCTCGCCTGCCGAGGGCATCGGCAAACCCGAACCTCTCAAATGGGCTCTTCAAGGAGCATGGTCACGTAGAATCGACTCGGCAAACAGGCTCGTCTATACAATCGACGATGACGGCATCACTATTCTCTCCGCCAAAAGCCACTACAGCAAGGAATAGGAATAATCCGACCTCACGAAACGAGTGAATCGTGAGGCCGGGAGGTCCATCGCGCAAAGCGGGACTCAAGAAATCAGTAGAGTTCCTTCCAGACTGGCATGAATGCATGCTCGTGCCGATAGGAGAGCGCTGCTTTGTGATATTTCGCGGAATCCTTCCGGAAGAACCAGGACCCCAAGGGCTTGGTTCGGGTGAAATCCACGAGATCACAACAAGCTTCCAAGCTGAACCGGTCCATGAAACGGAGTAGGGCAGCGGTGCAATCGCCGTCCTGTCCGGAGGGGTATACTTCAGTCCCGTAACCTCAACCAATGAAGCAACGTGCGTTACGCACGCAATATAGGGCGTGCAGACATTTGCGAAGAACTGGAGGTGATCTCTGGAAGTGAAAACTTTCACATCACGTATGTCACGCTTATTTTGCTTGTTGGGTGTAGCGGCAGTTCGGGAAGCCGGTGCACCCGTAGAATGAGCGGTTCGGATCGTTGCGATTGCGCCGCAAGCTTAGAGCTTCGCCGCAATTCGGGCATTGCGGAGGAAGCTTGACTCCTCGGAAAATGTTCGGACAGATCTTGCTATGCAGTTCATACATGAACCGCGACGGGCGGGTTTGATCCACGATGAAGAACAGTTTCTTCTTGCATCGGGTCATCGCCACGTAGAACAGTCGACGTTCCTCCGCATGCGGCATCCGTTCCACTTCCGGCAGTAGCAGACCAAGCAGTGGCTCCTCGGGAATCGTACTTGGGAAGCCTTTCAAACCGCCGGAACAGCACAGCAGAAAAACGAAGTCGCGTTGCAGACCCTTGGATTTATGCGCGGTCATGAACTCGATATCCATCTTTGGCTTCTCAAGGAACACAATGCCACCAGTGTGCTCGTCAATTTGGAACAATCCGTCGCGATCGTTGCGTGACAGCAGATTCAGATCGCTTTTGTAACGTCCCAGCATAAGTACTGACGCGGTTTTCGGCAGCTTGCGTAACTGCTCGATGATCGCGTCGAAGCGCTCCTCCTGCGTGGCGCCGCCAAGCGCCTTCAGCGAATAATCCTTCTTATCGGATGGATTGTGCAAATGCTTGACATACAGGCTTTTGTCCTGCATGACGAATGCGCCGCTCGCGTCGATGAGACTCTGTCGGAATCGTCGCGTGGTGGTGATCTGGAACATGCGCGTCGGGCCCCAAGTGCGCCAAATTTCGGCGAAATCAAGGATGAGATGAATGTCGCTGCCGGCGAAACGGTAGATTGACTGCCAGTCGTCGCCCACGCAGAACAGCGTGAAATCGCTCTGCTCGCGCAATGCGCGGATCAGTTCATAGCGCGGTCGAGACATGTCCTGGTATTCGTCGATGAGCACGTACTTGTATGGGTGACGGTAGGCGCCGCGCTGTATGCAGCGGATGGCGTCGGTGATCATGCCGGGAAAATCAATGCCATGCGCCGTGCGGAAATTGCTGATGTACGCGTTGTAGAGGGGCTCGATGAGTTGCAACATCTCGCGATTGCGGCCGACGTTTTTGCCGCCGCTGCGTTCGTTGAGCTCGCGCATACCGTCGATACCGATGCTGTTCTGGCGCATATGCTGGATGATGGTCTGCGCGTTTTCGATGAGATTCTGCTTGTACTGGTTGAAGCCGTAATCATCCGTCGGCAGCTGGAAATCCTCGCTTTTCGCGGCTTTGCCGTATTTGCCGAGCAGTTCCGTCGACATGAGTTTGAATGCCAGCAGACGGTAGCCGATGTCTTTCGAAAGCAGTTGCTCGAATGTGTTGCGGACCACCGTGTTCGACGTGTGCCCGTCGATGATGGGACGGTTGGCGATGGTGGCCGCGCGGCAGATTTCCAAGCCGAGACTGTGGAACGTGCATGCGCGGATCGTTTTGCCGGTGCTTGCCATGATGCGTTGCGACATGTCGCCCGCGGACGCCTTGGTGAACGACAGTACGAGAATTTCTTCAGGGGCGGCGCGCTTCGTGGCGAGCAGCCATG
>ERZ1031816.151-NODE-151-length-11963-cov-4.628401_pt1 | contig 11963 bp, 10 predicted proteins | sample MGYA00519029_ERZ1031816 | MGnify/ENA primary metagenome ERZ1031816 (study PRJEB33719, sample SAMN04261247) | wastewater metagenome | biome: rural village; feature: human; material: feces | host: Homo sapiens | place: El Salvador | collected 2014-01-14 ... | reverse complement strand
GCGTCCGTACCAGAAGGCTCTGGTCATCGGCGACGGCTTCATGGGCCAGATCTTCGCCCAGCTGCTGCAGGCCTACGGCGTGCACCAGGTGGACCTCGCCGGCATCTTCGACGAGAAGCTGCAGCGCAACAAGGAGCAGTTCGGCGTCACCGAAACGTACAACACCACCCGCGAACAGATTCCGGAAGATTCCTACGATGTAATCATCGAAGCCGTCGGTCTTCCTGCGACCCAAGCTCAGGCCGTAGCCGCCGCCAAGAAAGGCGCGCAGGTGCTGATGTTCGGCGTCGGCCCGCAGGAGGCGCATTTCGAAATGAATACGTACGACATTTACAAGAAGCAGCTGACCATCCAAGGCTCCTTCATCAACCCGCTCACCTTCCGCGATGCCATCTCGCTGGTCTCCTCCGGCAAAATGAACATCGGAGGCCTGATCAGCCATGAGCTTGAACTCGAGCAGGTGCAAGACTTCCTCGACGGCAAGATCACTGGCGTTTCCAAGGCTGTCGTCAAGATTGGTGCCTGACATGATCCGCGTGCTTGAGCGTTTGGGTGTTCCGCGAACGCTGATGCTGGGGTTCCTTGCCGTCGCCATTTTCATGACCGGCGATGGCTTCGAGCTCACCTTCCTCTCCAAATTCATGGTGGATCAAGGGTTCAGCTCCTCCCAAGCGTCGCTGCTAATCACGGTGTATGGCCTGTTCGCGGCGTTTGGCGGCTGGTCCGCAGGCGTGCTTGCCGAAATGTTCGGTGCTCGCAAGGTCATGATGTTCGGCGCATGCTGGTGGGTCGGCGTTCACCTGCTGTTCTTGGGTGTGGCGATTCCCAGCCATGTATACCCGCTGATTCTTGGGCTGTATGCGATGCGCGGCATCGGCTACCCACTGTTCATTTACAGCTTCGTAGTGTTGATGGCGCAATACATTTCGCCGTCGCGCCTCGCATCGGCCACAGGATTCTTCTGGACTTGCTTTTCTCTAGGAATCGGTGTGTTCGGAGCATATCTGCCAAGCTTCATCATGCCGTTGGTCGGTGAATACAAGACATTCTGGTTCGCGCTGCCGTTCTCCATTGTCGGCACCATTATGTGCTTCCTGTTCGTGCCGAAAAACAAAGTCCTGAAAGGCGAAGGATTAAGTCGTAGGGAACAGTTGAAGGAGCTTGCCGAAGGTGCGACCATTCTCGTCACCAATCGTAAGATTCTAATCTGCGCCATCATTCGCATCATCAACAATCTGCTGCTATATGGATTCCCCGTAATCATGCCGTTGTACTTGTGCACTACGCACAATGGCGGCATCAATATCTTCAAAACCGAGGAATGGATGCGCATCTGGGGATTCGTATTTGTGGTCACCCTGATCTTCAACACGTTCTGGGGCTGGTTCATGGACCGCTTCGGATGGGTATGGCCAATGCGATGGTTCGGCTGTGCGATACTGGCCGTCGGCTCCGTCGCCTTCTACTACATTCCACAATGGTTTGGTGCGAATGCGGTGATGATGATCATTGCATCGATTATTGTGGGCATCGGTACCTGCGCATTCTCGTCATTGCCGACGATTATGACGCTGTATGCCGGTGAGGGCAAGCAGGGTGCGGCATTGTCCGCATACAATCTTGCGGCAGGATTGACCACGTTCGCAGGTCCTGGCATTGCCACGATTCTGCTGCCAACTATCGGATACGAGGGTGTGTGCTGGACGTACGCGGCATTGTACGTGCTAGCGTTCGTGTTGACACTGTCTATTCGTCCTGAACAGCTTGGAATTAGCGAAAAAGTATCACGACATGACGGCAAATGCGCCGCCGACATCGCCGCATAGCGCATATCCTAATCACAAAAGGGAAAAACAATCGTATTCATTGTCATCAGGAGGTAATTTTATGGCGAAAGCAATGTCTGAATTCACTACCGATCTGCAGCATTCCGGCATGCCGGCGAAGGATCTCGACGAAACCATCGAATTCTATACGAAGAAGCTTGGTTTCGAACTGGCCGGACTGTTCCATAACGGCGAAAACCGTTGTGCATTCCTGCGTTACGGCCATCTGACCATCGAAACGTGGGAGGGTGATCCGGCTCCGCTGACCACTGGTGCCATCAACCATTGGGCATTCGACACTCCCGACATCGAAGCCGCATTCGACAACGCGAAGAAACTCGGGCTGAATTTCAAAGATAACGAAATCCAGCATATCGACAGCTTCTGGGAGCATGGCATCCGCTACTTCAACGTATACGGACCGAACGGCGAAACCATTGAATTCTGTCAGATTGTCAAATAACTATCGTTAGATGATTACCGTCAAATAATCGTTGAAAATAATCGTTGAAAACAAATACAACAAGCGATACAGACGGAAGCAAACAAAGAAGCGTGCGCTGAACCTTATATACGGGTTCGGCAGCACGCTTCTTTTTGTTATGCAATCGATGCGATTAATATGTGCGCAAAAGCGGTCACATATCGCATAGTTCGCGTACGTACGGCTCCACAAAACGCAGGGCTGCGCCGATAATGTCTTGATGGTCGAGCGCCATTCCCTTGCGCAGGGTGAAATCCGTGGTGCCGAATGGCGTATGTTCCACCACGCGTTCGCGTAGTCCGGCCATATCGTCATCATCGAGATATTGTGCTGCCTCACCGCTGATGATTACGTCACCGGCCAGTACCGAGCGAATATTCGTTACCGCCAGCGCCACATAATCCAGCCATTGTGAGAATCGTTTGCGATGCTCCTGCTCGCCTTGTTCCAACACCGAGAAGAAGCCGGGCAGGCTTTCGCCGTCTTCCATCAGCGTTTCCGGCGAGCAATACGTATCCATGCAGCCCTGTTGCCCGCAGTAGCAGGTGTTGCCTCTTGGAATCAGCGTCATATGTTCGATTGAGCCATTGCATTGGTTTGGCCCCTGGTAGAGCGATCCGTCTACGATGACCGCACCTCCGGGGCGTCGCTCGAGGTAGATGCAGACGGCATCCTTCAGGTTGTGGTCGAACCAGAGTTCCGCCATGGCAGAAGCGTCGGAATCGTGAATCATCAGCGACGGATAGTTGAGGCCGTGGCTGAGTTCGCTGAGTTTCAGACCGGTGTTGTTCATGATTTTGCCGAAGGTGATCGACTGTCCGTCTGCCGATACGATGCCTTGCATGCAGAAGGCCACGCCTAGCACCGTGCTGCCTTGTTTCGCCAGTTCCTGCGCGAAACCGTTGATGATGCCGTTCATGCGCTGGTAGTAGGCGTCGTTGTTGCGATAGGGGAGTGTGCGCTGTCTGGTGGTCACGGATTTGCCGTTCAGATCAATGGCGATGGCCGTGATTCGTGTGGTTTGGATTCGCACGCCGATAGCCACGCTGGAGTGTGCCGCGAATTCGTAGATTTGCGCTTTGCGTCCACCGGTGGATTGCTGCATCTCGCCTTTGACGATGAGCCCGTCGGTCTCCATGGCGCGCAGATTCTGCGTGATGGTTGGCAGGCTGAGCCCTAATTCGTGTTCGAACATCTGCTTGGTGGCTGAACCTTGGGTGTAGATGAACGCGGTCATGGCCTTGAGATTGGCTTCTTTGACTGATAAGGCGGATTGGGCTTTCACTGGTTGATCCTTCCTGCGCAACTTCTTTTCCAAGATTACTTCATAAAAGTCCTTTCCTTATGTCTTGTGTTGTTCTGAGATATCAGGTATTGCAAAAAAGTATCAAAAATAGCTGTGCATAAAGGATTTTCTGCCACTTTTCTGCGTCGAAAATATGTTTATCAACAAAAAAAGTTGAGACGGTGACAACGACGTTCTACCAAGAAAAGAGACATGTTATGAAGATAGGTCTGCCGCGCACGCTATTGGCCGGCTTGGTCGCCATAGCGGTGTTCATGACTGGCGATGGCTTTGAATTGACTTTTTTGTCCAAATACATCGTGGACCAGGGATTCAGCTCTTCGCAATCGTCGCTGATGTTCACCATGTACGGGCTGATGGCTGCGCTTGCCGGCTGGGCGTCCGGTGTGCTAGCTGAAATGTTCGGTGCCAAACGCATCATGCTTATCGGCGCGAGCGCCTGGGTTGTTTTGCACCTGCTGTTCGTTGGTGTGGCGCTGCCGAGCGGCGTCTATCCGCTGATGTTAGGCGTGTATGCGTTGCGGGGTGTTGGCTACCCGCTGTTCATCTACTCGTTCGTGGTGTTGATGGCGCAAACTATCGATCCTGCCAAGCTCGCGTCGGCCATGGGGTGGTTTTGGGCCGCATACTCGTTCGGCATTGGCGTGTTTGGCGCATATTTGCCGAGTTTCACCATTCCGCTGGTGGGCGAGTACTATTCGCTGTGGCTTTCGTTGCCGTTTTCTATAGCTGGACTGCTGATTTGCCTGCTGATGGTGCCGAAAAGCAAAGGTTCTGGCACCTCTTCCATGAGCAATGCAGACAAGCTGCGCGAGCTTAGTCGAGGGGCCACCATTCTGGTGCATAATCGCCAAATCGCTTTGGCTGCGGTGGTGCGTGTGATCTGCAATCTGACGTTGTATGGCTTTCCCGTCATCATGCCACTCTACTTGGCCACTACCAACAATGGCGGCGGCGCTTGGTTTAAGGTTTCGCAATGGAGTCAGATTTGGGGATTCCAGTTTGTGGTCACCATTTTCGGCAATGTGTTCTGGGGTCGTATGGGTGATTCGCATGGTTGGATGCGGCAAATGCGCTGGTTTGGCTGCTGGTTCTGTGTGATCGGCACGCTGGGCATGTATTACATTCCGCAGTTTTTCGGGGCGAATATGGTGCTTATGTGTGCTGATGCGGTTGTCCTTGGATTAGGAATTTCCGCTTTCGTTCCTATGGGAGCCGTGTTTCCCGCGTTGGCGTCGGAACATAAGGGTGCTGCGATTTCCGCGCATAATCTCGCTTCCGGTCTGACTACGTTTTTCGGTCCGCTGATTGCGACGGTGCTGATTTCCACTATCGGATTCGGCGGCGTGTGCTGGACGTATGCGATCTGCTATGCGATCGGATCGTTGGTCACGTTCGGCATTCATCCTCATCAACCCGGATTTGACGATCGCGGCCGTCGCATTGCCGCGATCGAGCGTAACTAATCGCAATTGAATATCAATTGCTCGATCATCATTTTCTCAAAAAACATCATTATCCACAAAGGAGAATAATCATGAAGGCAGTCGTTCTCGAAGAGCAGGGCGTCATCAATGTGCGTGAGGTGCCTGACGTCCCCGCACCTGGTCTAGGCGAGCTGAAGATCGCGCCACATACCGTTGGTGTGTGCGGTTCCGACCTGCACTATTACACTCATGGTCGCGTGGGCAAATATGTGGTGGAGCAGCCGATGATTCTCGGTCATGAGGCTTCCGGCACGGTGGTTGAGGTCGGTCCTGGCGTCGAAGGCTTCAAGGTGGGCGATCGTGTGGCCATGGAGCCCGGCATTCCGGATATGAGTTCGCGTGCCAGCAAACTGGGCATGTATAACGTCGATCCTGCGGTGCGTTTCTTTGCCACTCCGCCGATTGATGGCTGCCTGTGCGAAACGGTGAACCATCCTGCGGCGTTCACCTACAAGCTGCCCGACAATGTGAGCTTCGGTGAGGGTGCGCTGCTTGAACCGTTGGCTGTGGGCATGTGGTCCGCCACCAAGGCGCGTATCAAGCCGGGCGATGTCTGCGTGGTCACCGGATCGGGCACGGTCGGCATGCTGACCGCGTCGTGCGCGTTGGCAGGTGGTGCTTCCAAGGTGCTGATTTCTGATGTGTCGGCAATCAAACTGGCGATTGCGGCTCAGATTCCAGGTATTATTCCGGTGGATCTCACCAAAGAGGATCTGGTGGAGCGCGTCCGTGAGGAAACGGGGGGCTGGGGTGCTGATGTGGCTTTCGAGTGCTCGGGCTCGCCGAAGTCATACGAGACATTCTGGAAGCTGATTGCTCCCGGTGGCGCTGCCGTTATCGTTGGCATTCCGGTCAGTCCGGTGGCTATCGACATTACGGAACTGCAGGCTACCGAGGTGCGCATCGAAAATATCTTCCGTTATGCCAATGTGTATCAGAAGGCCATTGACCTCGTGGCTAACGGTAAACTGAATCTGAAGCCATTCATCACCGACACCTATGCGATGGAGGATGCCAAGGCGGCGTTCGATCGCATGGCCGAGGGGCGTCCTGGAGATATTAAGCTGCAGATTACCGTGAATAACGACTGACGTTACGCACTTTACGGAACGACGAAAGGGGTCTAGGCCATGGGTGCTGTTGTGCAAGTCAACGATAATCGGCATGGAAAGGCGGCTTTGGCTCAGACCTCTTTTGGTGGATTCGTGCCGAAAGGTGGAAGTTCGAACGATTCCGGCGTATTGGAGATCATTGTGCCGGACGCGCAGGCTTCGGTGCGTTGGGTGAAGCATGGCTACCCAAGCTCGTTGGCGAAATGGCATCATCATCCTCATATTGAAATTCATCTGATTCGGGAAGGTACCGGATTGATGATGGCAGGCAATGCCGTTGTTCCGTATGAGGCCGGGCAGGTTGCGCTGATTGGTTCGAATCTTCCGCATAATTGGGTGTCCGACATCGCTCCGGGGGAGCGGCTTCGTCAGCGTGATGTGGTGTGCCATGTGCGTCCGGAAACCATACGTCTGCTGATGTCTGGATTTCCGGAAACGTCTGGTTTTGCAATGGTGTTGAGGCGCGCGGGGCAGGCGTTGGTGCTGAGCGGTGAATCCGCTCGTCAGGCCGGTTCGATTCTGGAAAGCATGGAGGAACATAGTCTTGCTTGCCGTGTTAGTGATCTGATTCGTGTGTTGGATGTGTTCGCGCATGCTCCCGCAGATGAATCCTATACAGTGGTTGCGTCCGGATACGATCCGGCTGTATGCAGTGGTGCGGAAAGTGTGGTCAACGATGCCATTGAGTACATTTCCTCGCATCTGAGCGGTGAAATTAGCCTGGATTTGGCCGCTCGTCAGGCCGGAATGAGTGTTTCGGCTTTCTCTCGTCTGTTCAAAAGGGCCGCAGGAATAAGGTTTTCGGATTTTGTTCGACGATTGCGTATCGGGCATGCATGTAGATTGCTGACGACCACGAATCAAAGCGTCGCGTCGATTCGTCGTGCTTGCGGATATGGAAACGCTTCAAATTTCAATCGTCGCTTCTTTGAAGAAACAGGCGAAACTCCTACTGGCTGGCGGAAAAAATACATTGGACGGACAAGATAAGTAAATAAACTTTGTAAAAGTTTGATATGATTGATATCATATAGAAAATACTTTTATAAAAGATGAGGAGGTGAGACTTGAGAAAGTGTGTGTGATTTATGATAAAAAGCAACAAAAACGCTCAGAATGATGTTTTTAAAGCTTTTTCTCTTCACAAAAGAACGCAATCTAAACATCAAATGAACAGAATATAACATTTCTCTTGCGACACGACACAGTGGAAAATCATATTGCATACTCACTAAAGTGTGTCCTAGGTCACAAAAGACCGGCAACGCGTCCATCCGCTTCGAGGTGGGTGGAATAACGGGAAACTACTTTGCAAACCCCCAAAGAATCGAGGAGGACTTCAAGTGGCAGACGCAAAGAAGGAAGAGCCGACCAAGCCGACTCCGGAAGAGAAGCTCGCCGCAGCCGAGGCTGAGGTCGACGCTCTGGTCAAGAAGGGCCTGAAGGCTCTTGACGATTTCGAAAAGCTCGATCAGAAGCAGGTTGACCGTATCGTCGCCAAGGCTTCCGTCGCAGCGCTGAACAAGCATCTGGTGCTCGCCAAGATGGCCGTTGAGGAAACCGGCCGTGGTCTGGTGGAAGACAAAGCCACTAAGAACATCTTCGCCTGCGAACACGTCACCAACTATCTGGCCGGGCAGAAGACCGTCGGCATCATTCGCGAAGACGATGTCATGGGCATCGACGAGATCGCCGAACCGGTCGGCGTCGTCGCCGGCGTGACCCCGGTCACCAACCCGACCTCCACCGCCATCTTCAAGTCGCTGATCGCACTGAAGACCCGCTGTCCGATCATCTTCGGCTTCCACCCGGGCGCGCAGAAGTGCTCCGTAGAAGCCGCCAAGATCGTGCGCGACGCGGCCATCGAGGCAGGCGCTCCCGAGAACTGTATCCAGTGGATCGAGCACCCGTCCATCGAAGCCACCGGCGCCCTGATGAAGCATGACGGTATCGCCACCATCCTCGCCACCGGTGGTCCGGGCATGGTCAAGGCCGCATACTCCTCCGGCAAGCCGGCCCTCGGCGTCGGCGCTGGCAACGCTCCGGCATATGTCGACAAGAACGTTGACATCGTGCGCGCCGCCAACGATCTGGTGCTCTCCAAGCACTTCGATTACGGCATGATCTGCGCTACCGAGCAGGCCATCATCGCCCACAAGGACGTCTACGCCCCGCTCATCAAGGAACTCAAGCTGCGCAAGGCCTACTTCGTCAATGCCGAAGAGAAGGCCAAGCTCGAGCAGTACATGTTCGGCTGCACCGCATACTCCGGCCAGACCCCGAAGCTTAACTCTGTGGTGCCGGGCAAGTCCCCGCAGTACATCGCCAAGGCCGCAGGCTTTGAGATTCCGGAAGACGCCACCATTCTTGCCGCCGAGTGCAAGGAAATCGGCGAAAACGAGCCGCTGACCATGGAGAAGCTCGCTCCGGTCCAGGCCGTGCTGAAGTCCGACAACAAGGAACAGGCCTTCGAAATGTGCGAAGCCATGCTCAAGCATGGTGCAGGCCACACCGCAGCCATCCATACCAACGATCAGGCTCTGGTCCGCGAATACGGCCAGCGCATGCACGCATGCCGCATCATCTGGAACTCTCCGAGCTCCCTCGGCGGCGTGGGTGATATCTACAACGCCATCGCACCGTCGCTGACCCTCGGCTGCGGCTCCTACGGTGGCAACTCCGTGTCCGGCAACGTCCAGGCAGTCAACCTTCTCAACATCAAGCGCATCGCTCGGAGGAACAACAACATGCAGTGGTTCAAGATTCCGGCCAAGACCTACTTCGAGCCGAACGCCATCAAGTACCTGCGCGACATGTACGGCATCGAAAAGGCCGTCATCGTGTGCGATAAGGTCATGGAGCAGCTCGGTGTGGTCGACAAGATTATCGATCAGCTGCGTGCACGTTCCAACCGCGTGACCTTCCGTATCATCGACTACGTTGAGCCGGAGCCGAGCGTCGAGACCGTCGAGCGTGGCGCCACCATGATGCGCGAGGAGTTCGAGCCGGATACCATCATCGCAGTCGGCGGTGGTTCTCCGATGGACGCATCCAAGATCATGTGGCTGCTGTACGAGCACCCGGAAATCTCCTTCTCTGATGTGCGTGAGAAGTTCTTCGATATCCGCAAGCGCGCCTTCAAGATCCCGCCGCTGGGCGAGAAGGCCAAGCTCGTGTGCATCCCGACCTCTTCCGGCACTGGTTCCGAAGTCACGCCGTTTGCTGTGATCACCGACCATAAGACCGGCTACAAGTACCCGATCACCGATTACGCGCTGACACCGTCCGTCGCCATCGTCGATCCGGTGCTGGCACGCACCCAGCCTCGCAAGCTCGCGTCCGATGCCGGTTTCGACGCCTTGACCCACTCCTTCGAGGCATACGTCTCCGTCTATGCCAACGATTTCACCGATGGCATGGCGCTGCACGCAGCCAAGCTGATTTGGGACAACCTCGCCGAGTCCGTCAACGGCGAACCGGGCGAAGACAAGATCAAGGCCCAGGAGAAGATGCATAATGCCGCCACCATGGCCGGCATGGCATTCGGCTCCGCATTCCTTGGCATGTGCCACGGCATGGCCCACACCATCGGTGCTCTGTGCCACGTTGCCCACGGTCGTACCAACTCCATCCTGCTGCCGTACGTCATCCGCTACAACGGCTCCATCCCGGAGGAACCAACCAGCTGGCCGAAGTATAACAAGTACGTCGCTCCGGAACGCTACCAGGAGATCGCCAAGAACCTTGGCGTGAACCCGGGCAAGACTCCGGAAGAGGGCGTCGAGAACCTGGCCAAGGCCGTCGAGGACTACCGTGACAACAAGCTCGGCATGAACAAGAGCTTCCAGGAGTGCGGTGTGGACGAGGACTATTTCTGGTCCGTCCTTGACCAGATCGGCATGCGTGCCTACGAAGATCAGTGCGCTCCGGCAAATCCGCGTATCCCGCAGATCGAGGATATGAAGGATATCGCCATTGCCGCCTACTACGGCGTCAGTCAGGCGGAAGGCCACAAGCTGCGCGTCCAGCGTCAGGGTGAGGCCGCCACGGAAGAGGCTTCCGAGCGCGCATGAGTCACCTCGCATATATAGGTCATCGATATTGATTTATATATAAGGCACTTGCGTTACGTCGATAGACGCTATTGATAACGAGGAATTCGGTTGGATCTGTTCAATCGAATTCCTCGTTTCTGTATTATAGAAAAGCATTTTCGGATGATGTTGCATCATGATCGCAACCGACGATCAGCAATGTGCATCGCATTCGTTTTCAGGGACTTGAAAACAGGACTTGAGACTGCGACACGCGAGGATTTCTTAAGACTACCCCTGATGCTTAAATAAAGAAGTTGCCTGATTTTAGGGCTCGCAAATTGGAATTAAAAAAGCGAGCGTGGCACAGTGATCACGAGAGTGAACACTGCATAGCTGCGCACTGATGTGGTATGGCCACGGAACTTCCACGGTTCCGGGGGCTTCTACGCCGGTGCCCTTTGAGAAGCAGGCTGGTAAACAGTAACTAACGAATCGCTAGAAAGGGCGGAAGGCAATGGCGGGACAGAAAATCCGCATCAGGCTTAAGTCCTATGACCATGAGGTCATCGACCAATCGGCGAAGAAGATCGTCGAAACGGTGACGAACGCGGGCGCAACTGTGGTTGGCCCGGTTCCGCTCCCGACCGAGAAGAACGTGTTCGTCGTTATCCGTTCTCCTCACAAGTACAAGGATTCTCGCGAGCATTTCGAGATGCGCACTCATAAGCGTCTCATCGACATTGTGGACCCGACCCCGAAGGCCGTGGATTCCCTTATGCACATTGATCTGCCCGCAGACGTGAACATCGAGATCAAGCTGTAAGGGAGGAGGGAACCATTATGTCTAATCGCACCGCACTGCTGGGCAAGAAGCTCGGCATGTCTCAGGTCTGGGACGAGAACGGTTTCTTCGTTCCTGTGACCCTCGTTGATGTCTCCACCAACGTGGTGACCGCTGTTAAGTCCGAAGAGTCCGACGGCTACAAGGCTGTTCAGCTTGGCTACGGCCAGGTTGACCCGACCAAGGTGACTAAGCCGCTCGCTGGCCACTTCGCCAAGGCTGGCGTCACCCCGCGTCGACACCTCGCTGAGGTCCGCACCGATAACGCCGAAGAGTTCGAGCCGGGTCAGGAGCTGACCGCTGAGCTGTTCCCGGAGGGCACCCTGGTCGATGTGACCGGTACCACCAAGGGCAAGGGCTTCGCGGGCACCATCAAGCGCTGGGGCTTCAAGTCCTATCGTCGTACCCACGGCTCTCACAAGAACGAGCGCCGTCCTGGTTCTGTTGGCGCATGCGCTACCCCGAGCCGTATCCTCAAGGGCAAGCGTATGGCTGGCCGCATGGGTCATGTAACCAACACCACGCTGAACCTCACCATCGTTTCGTCGGATGTTGAGAACGGCGTGCTCGCCATCAAGGGCGCCATCCCGGGCCCGAAGGGCAGCATCGTTCTCGTCCGTTCGGCAGTGAAGGGAGCCTGATAAATCATGGCAAACGTTACTCTGAACGTTACCGATAACCAGGGCAATGCAACCGGAACCGTCGAGGCTCCGGCTGAGATCTTCGGCTTCTCCGCCGAAGAAGTCCAGTCCCGTATTCCGCTGATTCACCAGGTTGTGGTGGCCCAGCGCGCCGCTGCTCGTCAGGGCACCCATCTGCCTGAACGCTACCATTGGTCTTAGACATGCTCAAGATCTGAGACTCAGAGAG
>ERZ1031816.146-NODE-146-length-12098-cov-3.516566_pt1 | contig 12098 bp, 14 predicted proteins | sample MGYA00519029_ERZ1031816 | MGnify/ENA primary metagenome ERZ1031816 (study PRJEB33719, sample SAMN04261247) | wastewater metagenome | biome: rural village; feature: human; material: feces | host: Homo sapiens | place: El Salvador | collected 2014-01-14 ... | reverse complement strand
AATTAGAAAGTCTCAAATCTATCTGTTAAACCTGTTGTGAATAGAGTATAATAGAGTCAGATAGAACAGGAGGACTTGGCTTATGAAGGTATTTTCAATGTCGCAAAGAATCTATTATAAAGATTTGGAACCTGAAGCAGAATCCATCCTTAAAAAGGATCTTGAACTGTATAACTGTATGCTTCATAAGGCATTCAAAATCTGTTTTGATCGTGCCTATAAGGATGTTACCTATTCAGAAACGGATCAAAGAATGATCAAGTCCTTCTATGGTACAAGTGACTATTTTCCTTTGTCTGCCATTTATAGGCCAAGGCTTTGGTGAAGAGTCTTAAATGCCTTGAAAAAGAAAATCAGGATATGATCAAGACCCGTCTTAAAAAGATAGACAAGAAAATCAAAAAGAATGAGAAGCAATTGAAGAAGGCTTTAAAGGAAAAAGAGAAACTGATCAACAGATCCAAGAAAAAGAAATATACAGAAGAGGATTATCTGTATGAGGTACAGGTATTGGATCCAAATATCAAAAGATTGAAGAGCATCATTCGTAATCTTAAATTCAGAAGAAATCGAAACGAGTTCAAACTTGAAAGAAAGATGCCTTCTGTATGTTTTGGTGGCAAAAAGAATCTGAAAAATGGTGATTTAGAAACATATCGTTTTAAAAGATCCAGAAGAATGATGATTCCAGGAAGAAGACAGGGTAAGTATTCAAACAACCTTTTCAAATTAAATGTGGATAATGATATGTTGACCTATCGAAGCACGCAGAAAGACATTGTATTCAAGGTACAGTTTCATAAGTACAAAGATGAGTTGTATGCAAGAGTCAATGAAAAACACAATTCACCTAATAAGGCCGTAGCCTATGAATTGATGGATTATGGTGAATACTTTATTGTGAAAGCTATATTTGAAAAACATATGAATCTTCCAAAGACTGATACATTGTATGGAGCAGTAGGAATCGATATCAATGTGGACCATATAGCACTATGTGAAACCAATAAGGATGGAAATATTGTACTAATTAAGAAGTATCCAATCCATAAAGAGAATACCAAGAACAAACGAAATGAGGAACTGTATCAGCTTGCCATTGAAATCATGGTACAATGTAAATCCAAGAAGAGTCTGGTAGTTGAAGACTTGAATTTCAAACAGTTGAAAACAAGGATGCTCTATCGCCCTAAAAAACAAAATAAAACATTATCGAGTTTTGCATATAAAAAGGTGCTAGAAAAAGTAGAAAGAAAATGTTTGATGAATGAGGTGGATGTAATCAAAGTAGATCCAAAGAATACGAGTAAGATTGGAAAAGAAAAGTATACAAAGATCAAAGGACTGAGTGTACATTATTGTGCAGCCTATGTGATCAATCGAAGAGGCATGGGATTTGTAGATTAAATAAGATAAATAATCAGAACCAGAAGTTTATGATATCTTACTGGATGATAGATACATAGATCATGGATGAAATTCTGAAGTATTTATAAATAAAGCATACAATAAAAACTCCATCGATAAAGACTGAATGGATCGGGATACCGAATGATTCAGAAAGATGGAGTGGATGTTGAAATGTTACCGGACGACTGGAAACGAACCGGGCACGTCATTTAGACGTGTGACTTTTTCGCAGAAAAAGTCTTTTCTTGCTTTATAAATTGTTCAATGTCTTCCTTCAACTCATCACTAAACTCATCTAGATCATCCATGGTGATTGCTTCATCGCGTAATAAACCTAATAATATAATGAACATATTTGAACGAGAAACATCTCTTGCCAAAACACCAGGACTTTTATAATCCTCATAAATTTTCTTTCGTAGAGCCCAGTATTTATCAGAAGATAATGCATCTGAATTTAGTATATCCTTATATTCTTCAATCAATTTATCCATATAAGCTTCTTGCCAACCTCCTAGTTTCTTTTTAAATAATTTCCAATCTTTTTCCATGTTGACCTCCTATTTGTCTTTACATTCTTTTATCAATTCATCGATATAAGAATCATCAATATCAAAGCCTAAGTAACATAAACCGCGATAGATATAATCCATATCATTTAAAAGAAGGATTTGATTCATCAACTCCTTTTTCTTGTCATTGATTAAAAACATGTCATAATCACTTGTATTGCCACAAGGATGTGTGCACGTTTTACAACTTGGCGATATCTTGTCTTTTTCTTTATGCACTAAATCAATTAAATCTTGTGTAACTGTATGATTTCTTAGGTGTTGAAGACAATTTATGATAATTGTGTCTGTGTTTTCTGTTTTTGGATTTGAATCCACGGTTTTAGAAAGACCAATTAAAGCGGACCATAATTTAGTTTCCATCAGATTTTACCTCCACATTAAAATAAGTATCTGGATAGGGTTCATCCTTTAAAGTATAGTGCCACCACTCGGATTCTAAAGGGATAAATCCATTGTCTAACATTAAATGTCTTAATGTCATTCGGTTTTGAATCTGTATGGTTGTTAATCCATCCTTATGTAAAGGACTAGAAATATCGCCAAAGTAATCAAAGTAAGATCCCATATCTAATTCTTTTCCTGTTTTTTCATCAACTAAAGTTAAATCGACAGTGCTACCTCTGGTGTGTGCTGATTTTTCGATGATAAAGTCATTCTCGAAAAGATAGCTTTTGGAATATTTTGGATAGAAAATGGATTTCATTTTATCATCCTCAGTATCTTTCCAGGTCATGAAATGATCAAGGGCACTTTGCGGACGATAGGCATCCCATATCTTTAATCGATATCCCATTTGTCTTGCCTTTGAATTGATTACTTTTAATTGCTTCACCAATTCTTTTGTTCCTAACGCTACCGGATCTATATAGCCATCAATGATTTCACCAATGAAATTGTAAGTTGTGCAATAGCGAATATCCAAAAGAATATCGGGGATTTCTTTTTGTATATTTAATAATTTCATGTATATATTCTAATATATTTGTTTATGTTAATCCACTTATGTTTTGTGTATAATACTTCATGAAACGAGGTAATAAACATGAAATTTAGTGATATTGATTTTTCTGCCATTTCAAGAATGATGGACAATATGAGTGATGAAGAGAAGAATAAGTTAAATGACATGGCTCAAAATATGATGAATAATATGAAACAAAACGAAGAGCCTGAAGAAGAAACGGACTTTTATGAAGCATTAAATATAAATGAAGAAGATTATGCAGATTTTCCAGGAAGTGTCTTAGATCAAATTGAAGCGGGTAGTGATTTGGAAGTGTATTATGAAGATGTTAAGGATGTTGATTTTAGTGCTAGTGCATTATTCTATGCGAAAGCCACTTTAAATATGTTGCGAAAATATATCTATCCAGTATTTAAAAATTTTTTTGATGGATTTAATAATCCTTCAACTACAACCATCTATTCCTATTTGTATCCTTTGATGGATGAGGATAACATTCATAAGTTGTTTGATGAAGCGTTTGGTACGCCAGAAGGATGGATGGAACTTAAAAATGCGCTTCAACAAATTTATATTATTTTAAATCGTGCAGAGTATGATTTTGTGAGTTATGAAGATTTACAATTATTAAAAGATATCTTGTTTAATCAAGAAATATTGTTGAAAATTAAGAATTTATGAAAAAGCTAAAAATCAATACGAGTCTTGAACCAATGGATGAATGGACATATGAATCGTATGTGAGTGATTATATATTTGAGAATGTTTGTATTGAACAAAACTTAGATAATGTCACGATAGATGGGTGTAAATTTAGTAAGTGTCAATTTAAAGATTGTAACTTTAGTTTTATCGAGGGTATGGATATTATTTTTGATCATTGTGAATTTGAAAATGTACACTTTAATCAATGTAGTTTAAGCCGAGTTCATTTCATTTCTTGTCGAATCAGTGGAATGGAATTTTCACAAAGCTTAGTTCAAGATACATTATTTCAATTATGTAAAGGACATTATTGTGACTTTGGTGGCAGTACATTTAAAGATTGTATGTTTGACATCAATGATTTGACAGGTTCAGGATTTGTTCAATGTGATTTTAAAAAGACTTCATTTGATAAATGTATATTAAATTCAACGGAATGGTTTAACACAAAATTAAAAGAGCTTGATTTCTCAAGCTGTGAAATTGAAAATATTGCGGTATCTAGTGATAAATTAACAGGTGTTGTCGTTAATTCATCTCAAGCACTTGAATTTGTGAAATTACTAGGTATTGTAGTTAAAGATTGATATATTGTTTCAATCTTTCGGGCATGGATTCAATCAACATATTGACGAGCGTTTCAATATCTAAATACATATTTTTTTCTACCCATGATTTAGTCATTTCAATAGATCCATGACAATACATTTGAAGTAGAAAATCAAGTTGTGAATCAATTGTTGTCTTTGTTTCAATTTTCTTTTTGTAGAAATCATAGATACAGCGATAATCATAGTTTGTCAAAGAATTGTAGTCATCTTCTTTAAAGGCTTCTTTAAAGAATGTGTTTTGGCTTTGAATAAAAGTGAATTTCTTAATTAGAGCTTCTTTTAAAGTGGTTTGATCCGCCATTTCTTTAAAAGAGTCTAGGCATAGCTTTTCAAAATACCAATTCACTAGATCTTCTTTATCTTCAAAATTACGATAAAATGTTTGTCTTGTCAGATTTGCTTCTTTTGTGATCTGTGTGACTGTAATCTTGTTTAATGGTTGTGTCTTTAATAGAATTAATAGCGCATTTGCGATCGTTAGTTTTGTATCGTTCATATGACTATTATATGTCATGACAATTGACTTTAAAAGGGGACTAGCTTAAAATTAAAGAAAAGAGTTAGAGGAGTAATGAATATGCAGTTAGGCGAATCGATGGAAGATTATTTAGAAGCCATTTTAGTTTTATCAAAATGTTTAGATCATGTTCGTAGCGTTGATGTCGCAAGTTATTTGGGTTTTTCTAAGCCTAGCGTCTCACACGCCGTAAAATTATTGTCTGAACAAGGATTAATTGTTTTAGATGTTAGTAAATTTTTAACTTTGAGTGAAGAAGGAAAGAAAATCGCAGAAGAAACATATGCGCGTCATACTTTCTTTTCAGATATGCTACAAAATATTGGGGTACCTAAAAATATTGCGACAGAAGATGCTTGCCGTATTGAACATGTGATTTCACAAGAGACTTTTGAAGCAATTAAAAAGTATTATCAAAATAATGAAGACTAGCTATAGATTGTATCTGTAGCTTTTATTTTGAAAGGAGTAAGAAAATGAGACCAGAAATATTAGCACCCGTAGGAAGTATGGAAGCATTAAATGCAGCATTAGCTGCAGGATGTGATGCTGTTTATTTTGGATTGCCAAGTTTTGGAGCTAGGGCATTCGCGAATAATTTTGATTTAGAAACCACAAAAGAAGTTATTGAAAGATGTCATTTGTGTGGCGTAAAAGTATATATTACGATGAATACAATATTATATGAGGATGAAATGGAAGATGCCTACAATATGGCAAAGATGGTTCATTTGTTTGGTGTAGATGCTTTGATTATTCAAGATTTAGGATTTATTCATCTTTTGCATCATAGACTACCAAATTTGGTGCTACATGCTTCTACACAGCTTTCAGTTTCTAATCCTTATCAAATAGAACAATTAAAAAAATTAGGGGTTCAACGTGTTGTTTTGGCTAGAGAATGTACAAAGGAAGAAGTTCAAGCCTGTGTGGATACAGGTATTGAAGTGGAAGTCTTTGTGCATGGAGCTTTATGTATTTGTTACTCGGGACAATGTTATTTTTCGAGTGTCCATTATGGGCGAAGCGGAAATCGTGGCATGTGTGCGCAACCATGTCGAATGAAATATAGTCTTTATGAAGATGGAAATAAAGTAGATACACATGGGGATTATGTATTAAGTCCTAAAGATCTATCTTTGATGGATGAAGTGAATACACTAGCGGATATGGGGGTTTGTTCATTAAAAATTGAAGGACGAATGAAAAGTGCTCCTTATGTATATGAGAGTGTTTCACAAGTCAAAAAGGTATTAGAGAATATGGAACGTAGTCATTTGGATGAACAAAATTTGCGTGTTACATTCAATCGAGAATATACTGTAGGCCATATGTATGGGGCTAGTGGCAAAGAATTAATGAATAGTAAAACTTGTAATCATCAGGGAATTGAAATTGGCAAGGTTGTTAAAGTCAATAAAAATAAGATTTGTATTCAATTAAGTCAAGATCTGCATCAAAATGATGGGATTCGTTTTGAAAGAGAGAACTTGGGCTGTCATGTGAATTTTATGTATGATAAGAAACATAAGTTGATTTCTTTTATGCCTAAAAATAATACGGTTCTAATAGAAGGGCCTGTAGGGGTTCATGTAGGTAGTATTGTTCGTAAAACGATGGATTCTGATTTGAATAAAACAATCGAAGAAAAAATTCGTACATCGAATCGTCAAAGCACAGTCAATGCGGTTGTGACTTGTAGTGCTGTTGGTATGCCAATGGTGATGGAAGTATATAATGATTCGACAAAAATTTGTGTTTCTACTGAAATTGATAGTGTGCATGCTTTAAAACGTGCAACGGATGAAGAAACTTTGAATAAGCAATTTTCTAAGACAAAAGATAGTTGGGCAAGTTTTGATCGAATTGAATATCATTTGGGTAAAGACATTTATTTTCCGATTTCTGTCATGAATCAACTTCGTAGGGATGCTCTTGAGAAGATGAAAAAGGCTTGTTTAAAACAAGAGATGCTTGTTGAAAATGAATATCATTATGTTCCACAGAAAAGTAAAACATCATTTGATTTGTTTGAAATCAATTCAATGAATCAAAAGGTTGATGATTCTTCTTGTTATGTGAGTGAAGTGTTAAATAATGAGAATGTAATAAATAAGTCGAATATTACAGGTGTTGATGGATTTGTGAATGCGCATCTAGGTAAAGGAAAAATTGTGGATTCATTAAATATTTCTAATTCTTATGGTGTGGCTGCTATTTTAGAGATGGGATATGAAAGTTGTGTTTTAAGTGATGAGTGTGACAAGTATCAAGTTGAAGCATTAATGAAGGCATTTTTGAATCGTTATCACTTTGACGCTCCAGTCTACAAGACTTTGTATCAGAAACGTCGCTTGATGACGATGAAACATTGTCCTGTAAATACGGCTTTAAAAGATGGAAAAAGAGTTGGCTGCGGATTATGTCATAGCCATCGTTATGAGCTTGAAGGCTTAGATGGAAAGCGTGTCTTTTTACTTGGAGATAAAGATTGTCATATGCGATTGTATGATGTGAATATTATGGATGAAATTGAAAATCGAAAAGAATATGAATCATATGGAATCAAACATTTCCGCTTTGTGTTTACTGATGAGAACCAAGAGGAAGTTAAAACCGCTTTCAAGGCCTATAATCGTTGATTTTAGATGGCTTGCGTGCTATTATTTTATTAGCTTAAGGCTTAGAGGAGGATATTTTAATTATGCCTATTATTGTTGATGTATATGCTCGTGAAGTTCTAGATTCACGTGGAAATCCAACTGTTGAAGTTGAAGTAACTACAGAATCTGGTGCTTACGGACGTGCTATGGTACCAAGTGGTGCAAGTACTGGTGTTCGTGAAGCTTTAGAATTACGTGATGGAGACAAAGCTCGTTACTTAGGAAAAGGAACAACTCAAGCTGTTGAAAACGTAAACACTAAAATTGCTCCAAAAATTATCGGTATGGATTGCCGTGACCAGGTATTAATTGACAAAACAATGTTAGAATTGGATGGAGACCCATTCAAGAAAAATTTAGGTGCTAACGCTACTTTAGGTGTTTCTATGGCTTGTGCTTTAGCAGCTGCTGATTTCTACGGAGAACCTTTATACAAATACTTCGGTGGATTCAACGGAAAAACATTGCCAGTTCCTATGTGCAACGTTATCAACGGTGGATCACACGCTGACTCTACAGTAGATTTCCAAGAATTCATGATTATGCCAGTTGGTGCTAAGAGTGAAAAAGAAGCTGTTCGTATGGCTGCTGAAACTTTCCACGCTTTAAAATCTGTATTAAAGAAAAAAGGATACAACACTAACGTTGGTGATGAAGGTGGATTTGCTCCAAGCTGTAAAGATGGAAACGAAGAACCTCTTGAATTATTAGTTGAAGCTATGGAAGCTGCTGGATATGTTCCAGGAAAAGACATGAAGATCGCAATGGACGTTGCTGCTAGTGAATTCCACAACACTGAAACTGGATTATATGAATTGAAAAAATCTGGTCAAGGAACTAAGACTAGTGATGAAATGATCGACATGTATGAAGAATGGATCGCTAAATACCCAATCATCTCTATCGAAGATGGATTAGGAGAAAGCGACTGGGACGGATGGAAAAAATTAACTGACCGTCTAGGAGACAAAGTACAATTAGTTGGTGATGACTTATTCGTAACTAACCCTTCAATCCTTTACGAAGGAATCGAAAAAGGAATCGCTAATGCGATCTTAATCAAAGTTAACCAAATCGGTACTTTAACTGAAACATTCGACGCTATCGAAATGGCTAAGAAACACGGATACACTTGCATCGTATCTCACCGTTCAGGAGAAACTGAAGACACTACAATCGCTGACATCGCTGTTGGATTGAACGCAGGACAAATCAAGACTGGTTCATTAAGCCGTACAGACCGTATCGCTAAATACAACCGTTTAATGCGTATTGAAGACGAATTGAACCAACGTGGAACTGTTAACGTTGCTGAATACCTTGGAGACAAGACTTTCTACAACTTACCAGCTGTTGAATTCAAAAAGTAGTATTTCACTAAGAACTTTAGCTAAATAAGACCCTTCGGGGTCTTTTTTTTTGACACGTTTCGTATTACTATTAAACAAGTAAAAGGAAGTGCTATATGGTTAGGACAATTGTTTGTGACTTAGATGGATCTTTGATGAATCCAAGTAGTGGAATCTATGTGAATGAAGCTGTTAAAGAGGCATTGATTGAGGTTGAAAAGAAAAATGTTTTAGTTATATTAAATTCAGCTCGATGCTTTCAAGGTGTGTATCCATTATCTAAGCAGATTTTGATGCAAGATTTTGGTGGATATGTCATTAGTTGTAATGGAGCCCATTGTTTTGATGTGAAAATGAAAAAGACGATATTTGAGTATGTAATCTCAAATAACGATGTTTCATTTATTTGGCAATATGCTCAAAAGCATAATTTAGGCGTTGGATATAGTCAACCCGATTATTTTGTGGCTAATAAAATGACATATGGGTTTGAATTGGATATGCACAATTGTGATGTGGATTACATTTTAACGAATCACATGGAAAAATATTTAAAGAATTCTGTGTGGAAAGTGTCTATATCAGATACAAAATCACGAATTGATTCGATTTATGATGAAATGAAATCAAGGATTGAATCAAATTGTAATGTAAAAGTTGTGCATAGTACAGATACGATGATTGATATTATTCATAAGGATTGCGAAAAGTTGAATAGTGTGAATCGTTTATTAGAAAATATAAACATTTCTTGGCAGGACGTTAGTTCAATTGGGGATGGTTCTAGCGATGCACCTGTCTTAGAAGCATCTGGCTTAGGTGTAACACTTGAAAATGGTTGTGAAGCATGTAAAAAAGTCGCAAATATAATTGTTCCATCATGTTATGAAGATGGCTGTATAGAGTGGTTAAAGGAGTTATAAAAATGAGAGTAGTCGATATGCATTGTGATACGATTTTGGAATTATTGAGTCGTGATTTAAAGGGTAAAGAGGCAAGTTTGTATTCAAATGATTTGTCGATTGATTTGGAAAAAATGAAAATGGGTAATTATTTATTACAGAATTTTGCGTTGTTTACAGATCAAAAAGAACTAGCTATTCCTGAACAACAAACAATGCGTTTGTATGATGAATATTGTACACAAATGGATAAGTATGCAGATTATATTGCCCCTGTATATACGTTTAGTGATATTGAGAAGAATGATAAAGAAGGAAAATTATCAAGTTTATTAACTTTAGAAGATGGTGGTGTTTGTTTTAGTGATTTAGCTATGTTAAGAAACTACTATCGCATGGGTGTAAGAATGATTGCCTTAACATGGAATTATGAGAACGGAATTGGTTATCCAAACCTTTCTATGAAAGATATGGATGGAAATCGACCTAACTATAAGCGTAGTGTAGATACAGAAAGAGGATTGACAGAGTTTGGTATTTCATATGTGAAAGAAATGGAAAGACTTGGTATGATCATTGATGTTTCTCACTTAAATGATGCTGGTTTCTATGATGTATTGAAATATACGACAAAACCATTTGTGGCGTCACATTCTAACGCAAGAAGTGTATGTAATGTAGCACGTAATATGAGTGATGATATGATTCTTCAATTGGCAAAACGTGGTGGTGTCATGGGACTTAATTTCTGTGGCAGTTTCTTGGCAGATCGTGATGATCACAAGAGTTGTGTAGACGATATGGTCAAACATATTCTATATATCAAAGATCTTGCTGGAATCGATGTGATTGGATTAGGTACTGACTTTGATGGTATTTCATGTCCTTTAGAAATTGAAGATGCTTCTATGATGAATTTATTAGAAGAAGCTTTATATAAGGCGGGTCTTACACAAGAAGAAGTGGAAAAAATCTTCTATAAGAATGTATTAAGAGTCTATAAATCAGTATTGTAAATGGATCGTTTGATCCATTTTTTTTGTTTTTCTTGAAGAATATGATATAATTTCGAATGTAAATTTCTGTAAGAGATATGAAAGAGAGAATGAAAGATTATGGAATTATTGAAATTATTAGGTATTCTAATTGTCGTAATCGGATTTGTATTAAAATTGGATTCGATTTTGGTTATTATGATTGCCGCTATTGTGACTGCGCTTGTTGCAGGTATGGATCCTGTTACTTTCTTGGAAACACTTGGATCTAGTTTTGTCGCTAACCGCAGTATGTGTGTGTTTGTGATGGTCATGGTTGTTACGGGAACTCTGGAAAGAAATGGTTTAAAACAAGCAGCAGCTAATTTAATGAAGAAATTTAAAAATGCATCAGCCGGTGTCGTTCTTGCGATTTATGGGGTGTTTAGATTGGTTTTTGCGGCATTTAATGTAAGCTTTGGTGGCGTAGCCGGATTTGTTCGTCCTATTGTATTGCCTATGGCGAGTGCTGCAGCTAAGAAAAATGGTAAAAAGATCAGTGAAAAGTATGAAGAAAACTTAAAAGGAATGGCAAGCGGTATGGAAAATATCGCATGGTTCTTTGGGCAAGTTTTATTTGTGGGTACAAGTGGAATGATTTTAGTGCAATCTACATTAGCTGGCTTAGGCTACAATGTTGAATTGGTCGATTTAATGAAAGTACAAATTCCAGTGGCAATTATTGCCGTAGCAGTTGCGATTGTGTATTACTATTTTAAAGATAAACAATTATCTAGAAAGGAGACTAAATAATGAATCCAATTCAATTTTATACGAGTGTAGATGTTACACTTTCAGAAAAACTATTAGAAGTCATGTATTGTCTAATTGGATTGATTTCTATGTATGTTGCCTTTAAAAATTTAAAAGATAAAGAAAATAAAAACAGTGTTGGTTCATTTGTTTTCTGGTTTGATCTAGGAGTTATGTTTGTGCTAGGTAAATGGTTACCTGCCTTGGTTGATGGTATCTTGTTGATTGTCTTGGTTTTACCTCCAATTCTAAAGAAAGTTTCACCTGGTAAGGAGCCTGAACCTACGCTTGAAGAGATGGAACAAAACAACAAGAAGATTGGCGCAAAAGTATTTGTTCCAGCTGTATGTATTGGTTTGTTTGCATTACTTGCAGCTTTCTTTACTAAGATTTCACCACTAGTTGGAATGAGTGTAGGTGTTTTTGTGGCCATGATTATTTTGCGTATCTATTCAAAAACAAATACACCAAGTGTCTTCTTAAAAGATTGTCGAAGAATGATGGATGTGGTTGGACCATTAAGCATGCTTCCAATGTTACTTGCTGCTTTAGGAGCTGTATTTACTGCAGCCGGTGTAGGAGATGTCATTTCTAGTTTAGTATCTAATATTATTC
>ERZ1031816.144-NODE-144-length-12334-cov-4.008551_pt1 | contig 12334 bp, 12 predicted proteins | sample MGYA00519029_ERZ1031816 | MGnify/ENA primary metagenome ERZ1031816 (study PRJEB33719, sample SAMN04261247) | wastewater metagenome | biome: rural village; feature: human; material: feces | host: Homo sapiens | place: El Salvador | collected 2014-01-14 ... | reverse complement strand
ACCAATACCTACTTCATCATTATCTAAATGAAAGATGATGGTTTTAATGTTTTTGTTTCTTTTTAGAAATGATTTTAACGCAATAGGAATATCCGCTTCTGTTTTTGATGCAATCTTGTCACTGGCACCAGCTAAGGAAAGGTAATTGTATTGTTTAAAATCTTGATGATCCAATTTTAAAATGGTCATATAGGATAATAAATCAATGGCTGCTTCAAAAACATGAAGAATGGAACTGTTAGGATTTGTAAAAGAAAAACTAAAAGCTTTATTACTTCCACTATGATCCAGTTTGTAATTTTTAAAGATGCTTCTTTTAAAAGCATAGGCGGGTTGATCACCATCATACCCAACAAAAATAACGTTTTTAAATTGTTTGTCTTGGTAAATTTGATTGACGGAAATAAAGTAATCCACAATGTCTTTATCAATTTTTCTTTGATTACATAGATACCTTATGATCAAATCATTGTTTGTATCTTTTATAGGTAATTCGAATGGCTTTGTCTGTTTTGGATAATAGTATGTTGTTACTGGTGCACTGGTTTTCGTAAGGTCTAATAAATAGTTACAAGCATCTTTAAAATTGAAACCTTCAACAGTTACCAGATAATCCAATGCAGAAGTTCCACCTTTGCCTTGTGACCACCAATACCATTTTCCATTAGAGAAGTGAAGAGAATCATGTTCACGATGGTAATAATCCGTTCTTCCATTTTTGATAAGCATTTCAGGCTGATAATTCTTTAGATAATCAAAGGCACTGAGTTTTCTGATTTCTTTAAGTGCATCTTTGCGAATATAACGTTTGCTCATCGCTCAAGCTCCTTTGGTACAGGACACATCCATCGAATGTCATGTTCTTTACAAAACTTTCGCATAGCACTTGGATTCTCTTTCTTAGAAAGTTCGAAATTTTCTGAATATACTTTATCAACAATATAATATTGATCTGTAATATTGTTGAACCATTGATTCATAAATTGGTTCAATTCATTGATACGAATTGGATTACCATCTAATCGTTCATAAATTTGTAGTGTATCTTGTTGATACGTTTGTGGATATAACAATCTGTTCTCTTTATCTACTGTAAATTCAACATCAGGATCTGCCATTAAATCTCCATTCAATTCAAAATTATGAGCAATGGCCAATCGGTTTTCATCTATGATTTCAATATTTAAATCCATAAAACCTGGTGATGTGAATTTCATGTAGTAGGCATCATTTGTAAGAAGTGGTTTTGCAATATCTTCAAACAATTCATAGTTCCTTCTTTCAATTGAATGTTCAATAAACCAAGGCTGATTAATATTAAATTTGGGATTTACTAATGCGTTATAACATGCACTTCGCAAGGCTCTGTTGTAATTAGGATTGTTCGAAAATAAGTGAGCTTGTGTTGCATATTTATTGTTAGTATTTAAAAATTCAATAAGCTTTTGATCAATAAGATGATCTACATCAGAGATTTTGTTTCTTTCCATTGCTTTATAAGGTTCAAGTATTGGAAGCATGGAAACCAGAATATCATGATTCAATTGTTCCATTTCTACAGGAGTAATATATTTGTTTTCTATTTCTATCATTTGTAATCTCTCCTTAAATATTGGTTCTATTTTTTCAATCATTTCATGAGCAGTACTTTGGATATCTAAAAGAATAGATTTTAATTCATCAAATTCTTTATCCGTATAACTGGCAATATAGCCGAAGGAATATTCAGAAGTATCAATTCCGAAATGATCACATAATACAAAAGCCAACGATTCTGCTTCTATTTCTCGTTGGCTGTGGGTTTTATCTGTTTGTTTATGAAGTATGCTGTGAGCATACTCATGGATTAATGTTTTAGCTATTTGTAAATCTTCAAGATCTTTATTAACAACAATCTTATCTGAAGTAGGGGAATAATATCCTTTTGCACCCGTCAAAAGCGTAATGTCTTCTGTGTCTGTTTTAAATTCAATTGGGATTGTACAAACTGTTTGTATCGTTTGAATCAGCGCTTGTACTTCTTGACTGGATCCTGTTAAATCATGCAGGAAAGTTGGAAGAGGTTCACCAGATGTTTGGGATATATCAAATACTGTGGTCGTTCTAAAGTAAGTGATATTAACATCACGGTTTTCCTTTAAAGCATTACCAGATGCATCTAAAACAACATTACCGTTTTCATCCAGTTGATTCATTTCTCGCTTTTCTTTGAAAACGACAGGTGCTAATATCGTTAATCCTTTTTCGCCTTTATTGACATGACGATTGAAATTGTTTTGCCAGGAACGATATCCAGCTACCAAGGTTGCCTCTGGTTTTTGAGAAAGAATTAGTAAAGTGTTATTCAATGAATAGGAATGGAACTTGCTTAAACAGGATAAATACTGTTTAAAGTTTTCACTGGAATATACATCTTTTACACCTTGTTCTATTCTTTCAAAAGCAGCTTTTGTCTTTTCATCTTGTGGCATTGCTTCACCATCCTTTCTTAAATTTGGGTAAAAGAAAAGCACTAGCTGAAGTGCTAATGCTTTGGCTGAATCTTATAAATATAAATGTTAAAACGATTAATTGGATCTTTGTTTTAATACATTTGCTACGTATTCATGATATCCTTGTTCTAAAATACTAAATGCACAACTATTGTCAGTTAATTTTTGTTTCCGATTTTCAATAACAGACGATATTTTTCATCCTAGATATCTTTTATAACTAATCTTTCAATACATTCATTTGGTACTGGAATCATATAATTGAACCGTAAAGATCCTTTTACTTCTTTTTTATCTCCAGGAATGCGAATTAAAATATTTGCTTCTTGCTTTTTATCAAATGAAGATATAGATACATAATAATTTATGCCATGAACTTGTAAAACAGCTCCGAATGCAAACTTATTTCGATCAGCATATCTAATATTAGGAACTTTGGTAATCCCTCTTTTTTTCTTTTTCATATGTTTGAAGATAACGATTATATTCTTCATTAATACGGTAAAAATCCATGATTCTAGCCTTTCTATAATAAAACAGGGAGATAAAAATTTATCTCCCTAAAAATAACGATTCGCATTTCAAGCTGCGAAGCATTTAAATTAAAGGTTCACATTCAAAGTAGTGAAGTACTTAAATTAAAGGTTTGCACTCAAAGTAGCAATGCACTTAATCTAAGCAAGTTCCCTTGCTTACTTATATTATATGCAAAGTTAACTGAAAAACTAACTAAAATGTAATTTTTTATTCTAAAAAGTTTAAACATTGCATATAGCATTTGAATAAAGAAAAGTACTAGCAATGTGCTAATGCTTATCGAAGCTTAGGTAAACCTAAGCTGTCAATTGCTTTTATAAATCGATTCCATAGTGGATGGTATTTGTTGATTCCACTCCATTTTTGTTTTGAATGTCCTTGTTTAATAATGATTGACCAAGTTGTTCCATCGCAAATATCTAGATCATCATAGTTGCCATCCCACTCTTTAATGTAAGACATGTATACGTTGTGGATAAACTTCTTATATTCTTTTTCTGTTAAATCAATACTTGTTTCACATTCCAAACTTCCAATCGAATCCGAATAAGAAGCAATAAATCGATTTTTATTCTTTTTTACAGCAATCTTTTGATATCCTTTATGAAAACCACAAATTTTAAATTCAATACAAGTAGTTTCAGCTTCATCAACAGGTAAAAACGTATAACAAACATCTTGATCACAATGAAAACAATGACGAGTTGCAGGAGGTATCCTCTTTGCACATCCTGCTAAATATGCTCTTTGTTTATCAATGTCTTTTTGAAGCTTATCATCCATTACAGGAAAGCCATAAATAATTCTAGCAGTTTCATGTCCACAATGAGGGCAATGTATTCGTGTCAATTATAATCACTTCTTTCTAGGAAACTATTTAATTTTCCAATATCCGCTAAATCCATGTCCCACATATTCAATTTGATCATTTTCTTTAATGAGGCGTCGAACTGTTCTTAAACTGACACCTAATTTTTCGGCCATGATTTTTGCACTGATTTTATTGTTTTCTTCAATCATGTTCATTATTAGTGTATCAAAATCTTGAGTGCCATCTTGAGTGCCATCTTGAGTGCCACGATAATTTAAATTTGGCATAATAACAGTAAATTGGTATCTATCGGATCTGAAATAGGGTTTCTTTTCATCAGTATAGTTCACTTGAAAAGCATAATTATCTAAGATTTTTGCAAATCCACTGCCTTTACGTTCCATATATCCAAGCCGATAGGACTTCCTAAAGTACCACTTAACCAATTTCCAATAACCAATCCAACAACAGCCCATATATACCACTTACACATGACATCTAATAACTTCAAATCATTTTTATCGTTCATTAAACTTTCCTCCACAAATTCCGATTTATCTAAACAAAGAATACCATGTTTGTATTAACTTTTCATGAATTTATGGTTTTGTATCGATTTGTTTGGCAAGTACTACAATTCTCTTGTTGTTATCTCTAGTATCGCAAGTTACTAAGGTCATTAATTTATCATTGGAAGTTGCTGTTTCTCCTGTTTTGTACAATCCACGATTGATGGAATCCGAAATAAAGGCATTGAATTCATTGGAAGTATCCCAACCAGATTGTGTGAATTCCAATGAATCATTGAGATTATTTAAGTCTATATTCATAACATCAAAAATCTTGTAAGTTCTTGTACCATTTTCAGTAATGAATTCGAATGTTGGATGTTTAAGATAGTAATTCTCATCAATATAACTCATTAATGATGTAAAAATAATATTGTTCCATTTAGAAGAATGTCCATAAATCACAACATTTTGTGAGTCAATGTTTCCATCAGCGGATACGAAGGGAATACCTGCATTGGCATATTGTTTTTCAATATTCCTTCGCACATAAAAATCATTATCGGGTGCCTGTACAATTGGTTCATAAATCACTCGATCATCAAATACTAGAATTCCGACAATATCTTTATTAGTTTGTTTCAATAAAGACAAAGAAAGCTCCTTTTCAGAAGCTTCCTTGTCACTTGTATTGTTTTTAGCTGGTTTGGTTTCTACATAGTAGTCTGCATAATCATATGATTTTTTTGTTCCAAACTGACTATAGAGAATTCCAACCAGTGCTGCAATGGCTGTAATCGCAAGGACTGCAGCTTTTATTTTCTTATGTTTCATACTATTTATACCCCTGTATTTGGAACAACGATACGTTCATTTTCAAAATAGTAAATGACTGTATCTGTTTCTTTATCGGCTTCTACTTTATAAGCTTTTGATTTATCAGCTAACTGATAAGAAGTAGGTGCTTTGATTTCTTTAAATTCATATTCATGACCATAGATGGCATCCGCTAATATGGCTTTTCCATCTTTGATGATATGTTTACTAACCTTGTCATCCCCAACTTTTCTAGAATAGTAAGTACCATCATCTAAGTCTAAAAGAGTCTGTTTGTTTTCATCGGTTTTAACTGTTTTAATGACTTTTTCAAAATCTTCATTCTTTGAAATTTCATATTCTTCATCTTTGTCATTACCAGTAATGATTAGATTACCAGAACATAGTTTAGTTACAAATTCATTCGTTGTTTTATCATATACTTCAAAGATGGCACCATTTAAGAAATGATCATGATGTTCTTTATCCACTTTATTCACTTCCAATTCTAAACGACGCTTTTCATTGTAAAGACCCATAGATACAGTAACAGCTGGTTTTGTCGTATCTTCATCATAGCTGAATGTAAAATCATGATTTTCTTCATCTAATTTGTAGGCAACATTGGTTTCAAGTTCTTTAATATAATAATCTCCAACAGGAAGATCCAACTGTTCGTTATTCTTTCCATTTTTATCCAATGTTAAAATACCAACTAATCCATCAGCAGGAATCAATACTTCGTCATCTAAAGTAATGTCATTTTTTGAATAAACTCCAAATACAACATCTTTATAGGCATCTTTATCTTCTTCTTCAAAAGTCTTGTTGATATCTAAATTCAACTTTTGTCTTTCATTGACATAAGCCTGTTTGATTTCAACAACATCAATCATCTGACCAGCATATTCAATATCAAGATCATAACTGTTTGAATCGAGTACATAACCTGTCTGAGTAGCTGTTTCCTTGATTGTATATTTACCCAACTGTAGTAAAGAAGAAGTAGTAATACCATCACCTGTAGTAAATGTATCTACAACATCACCTTTATTAAACCAGACTGTTCCTTCAGGAGTCACAATATCTTCACGAGCTGTAATTTCATACGTAACACCAGAAAGATATTGTTCTTTGTATTCCGGTGTATATAAAGTGCCATAGTCTGTTTTTTCTTCTTTAACACCACTTAACATTTCACCAGACTTTTCTGCATAGACCTGACCCTTTTGGGTTTTGTTGTCAAAGTTCATAAAGATCTCTGTAGAAGAACCATCCACATTGACTGGGATTTCTGTATCTTTTAAAACATAGCCATAAGGTGCTTTGATTTCTACTAATTTGTATTCACCAAATTTAAGTGGAGAAGGTAAATGTACAGAACCATCTTCATCCGTTTTAAATACATCGGTTGTATGTTTCTTTGGATAGGTTACTTCCTGTGTGACAAAGTTACCATCGGCATCTTTGATCTTGAATTCAACTCCTGCAGCAGGAATACGTTTACCTGTTTCAGAGTCCGTCTTGTAGATTGTTAATTCGGCTTTGATCGTATCGTTATAGATGTTATAAAAGTATGTTTTATTGTTTTGATCAATCTTCACTTCAAATGGCTTTAATGTATCGTAACCTGTAGTTGACTGTTCTTTAACGATATAGGTTCCATAAGGAAGGTAATCACTGATAGCCCGTCCATCTTCATCGGTTTCTAGTGTGGATACAACTTTACTTGTAGATTTTAAGATAATATCAAACTTAAATCCTTTACCAGGCTTTTGAATATTAGACTGGAATAATCCGTATTTATCTTTATCAATGCTTTTCGCAATTTCAATACGTCCTTTAATGACTTGATCTTTGATGGTTGTACCAAAGGTAGAAGGAGTGGAATCACCTGAATCTTTTAGGGTAACAGAATTACAAGATTCATTCTTTAAATAGCCTTCAGGTGAAGTCACTTCACAAACATGAAGTGTTGTACCAACTGGATACTTTTTAGATTTAGCTTTTGCTCCATTTGTTGTAATCGTTTCAAGAACATTTCCACTTGTATCTTTAATCGCAAATGTAGCTCCATTAAATGTGGCATCGCCTTGTGTTTTATCTCCTGTTTCTACATCTTGTTTTTCGACTTCAATATCGGCATAACGCAATTCAAAATTCAATTTAAAATCTGGAGAAGGGTCACGTCTTGATGCTAACCAGATGACTCTTTGATAACCAGCTGATCCATAGATGACATTGACATCATGCGCACTAAAATTACGTGAGAAAGTAATGGACTTGTCGTAGTTTTCAGAAGTAATCGCAACCGTTAAGTTATTTCCATTTACGGATGCATTGATACCATTGGCATTTGTGATGGAATAATTGCTTAAGGTTCCTTTTGTATCCGTTAAAGTAACAGGACTGTTTAATCCCATTTTAACTGTCTGGTTGTTGAAAGAAGGTCTTCCTTGTGGCTGACTTCTTAAACGATTGATTTCAGCCATTTCACCAGAAATATCATAAATGGTTGTTCCATCCAGTTCATATGGCTGATACCATGTTCCACTGACTACTTGCCAGATCATACATTGTGTAGCTGTATAGTATTTTTCTGTTTGATGGCCTGGATAGGAATAGCCATAGTAACTGATTTCCCAGATGGCCTGACGAGTTGGTTCAGATAATTCGTCCCATTTTGCGGTATCTTCATGATAATCTAAACCTTCTGTAAATAACTGCATCGGTTCAATACAGAATACAGTCTTATCACCAACGGTCAAATAAGAAATATAGTCAAAACCAAATTGATTGTTGATATGAATCATGGCATATCGACCACCAATATCTGTCATGTCCAGTGTTACTACACCATTATCCTGTGGTACTAAATCTGGAAATATATCTTTGATATTTCCTAGTTCTACAACAGAATCTAAATTTTCATCGGTAGTTGGTTCTTCAGCATGTACCGGTATTGTGTTCATCATAGAATTGAGAATCACTAATGCTGTCAGAAAGAACTTACTGCCTTTCTTTAAAATGTTTTTCATCTTCATTTTTCCTTTCATTTATTTTGTTGCAACAAAAAAGACGAGAAGATCTCGCCTAACTAAAACGATTCATTTTTTCATTCATCACCACCTTTATTGAATCAAACTTCCATTACTCCAAAGATTTAATCCATAGTAGGCAATACTATGATCATTTCGATATACCACCTGCACAGAATAATTCGTGATTTCTGTTTCACCAATGTACATGACTTCATTCATGTAATACACACCAGCAGCATCAGCTTCTGCTTGAGAAGAATATGTCGCAAAGTAATGATTTTGATCTAGAATCACATCACAAGCTACATCTTGATTGACTCCACCAGGACATGCATAACTTGGCCTTGTAGATTCTGGCGTAGGAGCTGGTTCAACTACAGGTTCTTGAACAGGTGTACTTGGCTTTTCTACAGGTTTTATTTCAGGTTCTTTGCTTGTATCTGAACTTGAAGAACTAGTTGTTGAATTATCTTTCTTTGCGGTATTTGTTTGATTACTTGAAGCTTGTTTTTTACCTTCCGAAGAAACAGAGGATTTGATTTCTGTTTTTGTAGATGACTTAGCTTCAGCTTTTACTGAACTCGATTCTTTTGAAACTGCATCTGTTTTCTTTTGTGTTTCAGAATTCGTTGCATTTCCAACTTCTTCTGTCTTTTCAGTCTCTTCATGTTTACTAACCTTGGATTTCGATTCATTTGTGTTCACTTTTGAATCTTTTGTTGACTTAGCAACAGTAGAAACAACAGGACTAGAAGCATTGCTTTGTTGATTTACATAAACGCCAGTTCCAACACACAACAAAGAAATACAAATTCCTATTACTGTTTTTTTCATACGTTTTAACCTCCAATGATCTGTTTAAAATAGTCTCTTAACTTAAACATACGTAAATATCTTTCTTATTACAAACTTGCAAATATCTATTACTACTAACTAATAACAATCATTTTTTCTTTTTCGGTAGGTAATAAGATTACTTCGGTAGGTAGGAGGGGTTTTAGGGGAGGTTGCAGTTACACGTCCTGACGCAAAGACAAACTGCCCCTCCAACAGTTTGGTTAACAAGCATACATACAAAAATGACAATCACATTTAGGATTATCGTTCCTGTTCTCGTGCTCGTTTCTTTGCCCAGTTTTCCAGCAAGCGAATCATCAAATCTTTCTTCTTGCCTGGTGTAAAGTCCTTCGGGAAATATTGATCAATCTCTTTCATTTGAAATGATAACTTTTCTCTTTGGTTTGGTTTTTCTTCGGATAAAGTATCATCGATGAATTCAGTGGTAAGTTCACCATCATGGGATAATCTTTTGAATTCCTGACATTGCGCTAAAGATGGTGTTCTTTGATTTTCAACAATCGCATTGGCTAAATCATACTGTTCGGATTCAGTTAAATACGAAAGTTCAACAGCCGGGTTAAATGCGATTTTGATTTCATTTTCATGACGGCCATCTACCATTTTCTGTAGTGGTTCAACAAGATAAGTCAAACGAATAAATCTTTTAATTTGATTACGACTAACACCTAATTCATCAGCAAGAATTTCATTAGTTCGGTTGCTTGAGAACTTCGGCCCAACTTGGGCCGAAGTAGATGTTCCGTATTCAATACTGACATTTGATACATCAATATCTACTTTCTTACCTTGATGTTTCATGGCTTCCAGTCTCATTTTATAGGCATAACCACGCTCACTTGGATAAATGTTTTCACGTTGAATGTTACTGTCAACCATTAAGATCGTTGCCTGATCATCATCCAGATTACGGACAATAACATTCATTTCTTTTCTTCCTAGCTGTGACAAGGCGAATTTACGTCTGTGACCAGAAATCATTTCATACGTTCCATCTTCTTTTGGCCGTACTAATGCAGGCATCAGCATATCGTTTTCTTTGATGGAATCAATAAGTTTTGCCATATCTTCATCCATCGTTACATGGAATGGATGTTCTTTAAAATCTGTAATTTTATCTATTGGGATTGTGGTAATTTTTTCTGCATTGGCATCTTGTCTTTCTTCTTCTGTAGAAAACAAAGAGTCATAAGTTGGCAATCCCAAATCTAATTTTGGCAATGTTGCCACCTCCTTTAAAATAGGGTGAGTTGAATACAATTGTTCAATTTATGATGATTCCAGTCATTTACTGCAAGTTCTTCATTCACTTCAGTTTGTGTCCTGGCAGAACACAAAGTGCAGCTTACATATTGGCCATAACAACCATTGATTTTCTTGTTATCCCAGTCAATACGAAGTCTTGCGATAGAATGACAATGAGGACATCGTTTTAATCGTATTCTAGTCATTTAAGAGTGTAAAAGATTCCACAACAACAATCGTAGAATAGGTCTTTTTACCATCTTTTTCATAAGAGCTTATACGAAGATACCCATTGATTTCATAGGCTGTATCTTTATCGCTGTGTTTACAAAGTGCATTGGCAACTTCACCAAAGGCAATACAGTTAATAAAATCAGTAAATGGCTTATTGTCTCTTATACAAGCTAAACTAAATCGGACAAAAGAATTGCCTTTACTATTTTTAGATAGTTCAATATCTCTTGTCAGTGTTCCAATTAAATGGACTGAATTGTTTTTCATGTTCTTCTCCTAACGACAGTCTCTGTCTTTATGTTTTACTTTTTGTTCTGAAATGATTTCCATGGTTAGATTGTCATAGGCCTTGGCAACTTTTGAATCTTTTGCGTAGGCATAGATACTGACTCCAGCTATAGTTGCTTCACTGGCTTTTGTGGCTTTAGGAATGATCGTATCAAAGACTCTTATATTTTTACCAAAACTTTCGTGAATGGTTTCAATCGTACTTTTGGCTACTGTAGTATTCATATCTACAAGCGTCATGACAATACCAGCAACTTTTAAATTAGTGTTGATCTTACGTTGCACTTTACTTACAGTCTGAAGCAATTGAGTCATTCCTTTTGCAGGAAGAAACTGTGCCTGTACTGGAATCAGTACTTCATCCGCTGCAGATAGTGCATTAATGGTAAGCATTCCTAAAGAAGGTGGACAATCAATCAAAATAAAATCATAGTCATCACGTAGTGGCTCAATACAGCTGCTTAATGTCTGTTCACGATTGATGACACTGACTAAGCGGATATCCATATCTGCAAGTTCAATGTTTGCAGGGATCACATCTACATCTTCTTTATGTTTTAAAATCAAAGAAGAATAGTCTATTTCCTTATCATTAATATAAGCATCTAGTAGATTTGAAACACTGCAATCTAAAGCATCATTGGATTTCCAACCAAGGGAAGTCGTTAGATCACCCTGAGGATCAAAATCAACAATCAGGACTTTATATCCGTGTCGTTCCAATCCAATCGCAACATTTGCCGTAGTTGTAGTTTTACCAACACCACCTTTTTGATTGGTGACGGCAATCACTTTACATTTACGCATAAAAAAACTCCTTTCTACATATCCAGTGTTTGACTGGTATGTAAAAAGGAGTGGGTTGTAGAAAAATCAATTTTTATAAAAATGAACGCATGCGTTCACAATCTGATTCGTAAGATGAAATGTATGAATGTATATGAGACATCAATACTATTCTCCCAATTCATATTTAAATTTGAGAGAATAGCATTTTGCATTGGAAAAAACTAAGCATTTAAAAAGTTCATTACCAGTTTGACCGTTGTTTCTTTTTCTTCAGGTCTGGATTCTGCAATCATTAAAGTAATGGCAACAAGCGCACTGTCAGAAATAATTTGCTTTCCATCGATAATGAGATCATAGCGCTTTAGTTGAGTTGCATTTTTTGCAACTGAGCTAATTTCATCTAATTCGCCTTCATTAAATATATTTTTTATATGTCTAGAAATTGTTGATTTGTTTTTATTGAATAAAGTACATAATTGATCAACGGTTAACCATACAGTATTCTTGTTTGGAGAGATATTAACATCTAATTCTAAATCACCATTTACAAACTTAATTATTTCATTGTTCATATGTTCACCATTATTATGCTGGAAGCATATTCCTTTAAAGAAAATATGTCATGCGGATACATCAAACACAAATCAGCAAACATGAATTCCATCATAATAAAAAATCCTTTCTACATATCCAGCGTTTGACTGGTATGTAAAA
>ERZ1031816.112-NODE-112-length-14223-cov-5.067476_pt1 | contig 14223 bp, 10 predicted proteins | sample MGYA00519029_ERZ1031816 | MGnify/ENA primary metagenome ERZ1031816 (study PRJEB33719, sample SAMN04261247) | wastewater metagenome | biome: rural village; feature: human; material: feces | host: Homo sapiens | place: El Salvador | collected 2014-01-14 ... | reverse complement strand
TGCATTTGGTCAGATCATTCCGAAAGAAATTCTGGAGATGACACCATACGGATGCATCAATGTACATGCATCTCTACTTCCGAAATACCGTGGTGCTGCGCCAATCCAGTGGTCTATCATCAATGGCGAGGAAGTGACAGGTGTTACAACAATGCAGATGAACGAAGGACTGGATACAGGCGACATGATCCAGAAGGTTGAAGTGCCGATCACAGAAGATGAGACAGGAGAAAGCCTGCATGATAAGCTTGCAGAGGCAGGAGAACCCTCACGAACACCCCGCGAACCATTGGAAAACAACGAATCCACCGGCGTGTCGAAATTCCGTCCACCTGAATCGTCTTTCTCCTTTTCCACAGGAACCAGCCTATCCTTCCGGAAAACATGTTCGTCGTATGAGTCGCCTTATCAGGAGTTGACGGAACGATACGCTAAGGGGATTCTGTTATCCTGTGGGGCGCAGCGGAGCAAAATGACCTGCTAAGACGGGATGGTCCCTTTCATAAACAGGCTTTTGACTCGAAATAGAAGACGGAGCGAATATTCCGTAGTGATACCGTGAAGGGAGGGAACGGCATGGAGGCGCAGCTTATGAGGCTACAGGACCTGAGGCTCGAAGAAGGAATGTCTCTGGAACAACTGGCCGGGCTCTCCGGCGTGGATCATGATCGTCTCGCCATGTTCGAAAACAATCCGGAAACCGTACGCAATATGCATTTGGACACCGCTTGCCAAATTGCCAAAGCATTGCACTGCAACGTGTTGGAGCTCCATCCCGACGGAGGTTGGCGAGGCGGAATCCACTGCGCTGAATCCGGTTTAAGAGACATTCGTCGGACTCGCGGCTATACGCACAACGAGTTGTCAGAGATGTGCAGAGATTCCCCAGCCGAACATCTCTTGGTTTGAAACAGGCTATCGCTCGACCTCAGGCATGCGGCTGAATACAGCCAGGCGTCTGTCGGAAGCGCTTCAATGCGATCCGACAGATTTTCTAAAAGAAGCGTATAGCCGATATGAAAATAAGTGTTGTACCTGATTGAGATACAACACTTAAATTTCATCGGACGCCATACGTCAACAAACGAATGCATCCCGCGCACCCCTATCTCACCAAAAGGATTAGGCAAGAGAGAAGCCCATCAATCATTGACTTCACAAACCCTTCCCTTCCGGAAAGCTGGATAACGTCCGAAATCTTGCGCACTTTCGGACGTTATCTGGCGCGGAGGACGCATTTGCGCAGTTCGGAGGCGATGAGCACGATCATGGCAAGGCCCAAGCATTCGAACCATGCGCCGGCGCTGAGCGGTACCGTACCGAAAGCAATGTTGAGGAACGGAATGTAGATCACCGCCAACTGCAGCACCGTGCTCAGTGCGAGCGCGCCCCATAGCCACTTGTTGGAGAACAGTCCGACGAACGCCGACTGCAAGTGCGAGCGCGAGGCAATCGCGTTCAGCATTTGGGCGAATACGAGAATCGTGAAGCCCATGGTGCGCGCTTCAGTCATTTGCGCGTCGTGGCCGATCGCATCGACGGAGCGGTCGGTGAACAGGCCTCCGGCCAAATGCATGTCCATGCCAATCAGGGTGACGGCCGCCATAATCACACCAATGAAAATGATGTCGCCCCACATTTCGGCGTCGATCACACGATCGGTGAGTTTGCGAGGTTTGCGTTCCATCACGTCATCGGTAGACGGGTCGACACCCATAGCGAGCGCGGGCGCAGCATCGGTGAGCAGGTTGATCCACAGCAGCTGCGTGGCGAGCAGCGGCACGATCACGCCTTGGCTGCCGGGCTGGGTGATGCCGAGGAATCCGGCGAGCATCACGCCGCCGAACACGGTGAACACTTCGCCCACATTGGAGCTCAGCAGGTAGCGCAGGAACTTGCGGATGTTGTCGAAAATGCCTCGTCCTTCGCGCACGGCTGCGACGATGGTGCTGAAGTTGTCGTCGGCGAGAATCATTTTCGCGCTTTGTTTGGTTACTTCAGTGCCGGTAATGCCCATGGCGACGCCGATATCGGCGGTTTTGACGGCAGGAGCGTCGTTCACGCCGTCGCCGGTCATGGCCACGATATTCCCTTGCCTCTGCAACGATTCGACGATTTTCAGCTTGTGTTCCGGCGCGACTCGCGCATAGACGGACACTTCACTGGTCACCTTGTCAAAGGCCGCTTCGTCGGGCAGTTCGTCAAGCTGACTGCCGGTCATGGCCTTGCCACCCTTGTCGATAATGCCCAGATCGGTGGCGATGCGAGCTGCGGTCAGCGGGTGGTCGCCGGTAATCATTACCGTGCGGATGCCGGCGCGATGTGCTTCTGCTACGGAATCACGCACTTCCGTACGCGGCGGATCGATGATGCCGACCATGCCGACCCAAATCAAATCATTCTCAAGCACATCGCTTTGTTCCGCAATATCGGCAACATGACCCGCGGAATTCAGCATGATTCCTGGCACTTGCGCAAGCGAAGCGGTACCGAGCGGACGGTAGGCCTGACCCAACGTGCGGTACGCGTCGGAAGAAAGCTGTTCGACAGTCGCAAGAATCTGCTGACGATCGCCTTCCGTAAGTGGACGAACGGCACCGCCGACCGCAATCCTGCTGCAATATCCAAGAAGCACATCGGGGGCACCCTTGGAGAAGACGGTCAAGCGGCCGGCATCGGTGTTGTCTTGTGCCACGATGGACATGCGCTTACGTTCGGAAGTGAAGGGGATTTCGCCGACGCGCTCATAGTTGGCATACTTGCGATTCGCCTTCACTTTTCGTGCTGCGACGATGAGTGAGACTTCGGTCGGGTCGCCGACCGCTTCCCACGTTACGTTTTCCGTATTTCCGGCAGAAGCGGCGGCTTCGCGCAGTTCGCCGTCGTTCGCCAACGCACCTACGGCAAGGGTTGCGACGGCCTCCGATTCGATGATCTCGCGTATTTGCGCATGTTCCATGATTTGCGGATCGACCACCATGCGGCCTTCTGGCGCATAGCCGGTGCCCGTGAGCTGCACTTCGCCGCTCGGCGTGACCACACGCTCCACGGTCATCTCATTGCGGGTGAGCGTACCGGTTTTGTCGGAGCAGATCACCGAAGCGGAACCGAGCGTTTCCACCGAATGCAGCTTCTTGACGATCGCATTGTGCATGGCCATGCGCTGCACGCCGAGCGCGAGCACTACCGTAAGAATCGCAGCCAAACCTTCCGGCACGGCCGCGACCGCCAGAGAAACGGCCAACAGTAGCGAATCGATTACATCGTGAACGTCTTGGAATCCTTCGGTAAGCGCGAGCGCGACCAGCACCACGACCGCGATGATGCATACCGCAATGCCGAGGATTTTGGAAACGTAGTTCATTTCCTTTTGCAGCGGGGTTTCGTCATCCTCCGTGGCTTGCAGCAGGTCCGCGATTTTGCCGACCTGCGTGCCCATACCGGTGCTGGTTACGATGGCGCGGCCGGTGCCTTGCGTTACGGACGTGCCGTTGAACACCATGTTGGCGCGGTCGCCGAGGGCTTTCGCCTGCGCGAGGGTGTCGGTCTTTTTGCCGACGGGCACGCTTTCGCCGGTGAGACTGGCTTCCGCGATGCGCAGGCTGGCGGCCGTGAAGAGGCGTCCGTCCGCGGAGACGGAGTCGCCTTCACCGAGCACGATGATGTCGCCGGGCACCACGCCAACCGTATTGATGCGTTCGATTTGGCCGTCACGCAGCACGTTGGTCTGCGGCGCGGTCATGCTGGAGAGCGCTTCGACAGCCGCTTCCGCCTTCGATTCCTGAATATAGCCGAGCACCGCGTTGACGATGAGGATCAGCACGATGACGATGGCGTCGAACGGCAATGCTTCGCCGCCTTCCGCACCCGGTACGGCGTTAGCCCGTTCGATGAACCATGCGGCGAGCGAAATGCCGGTTGCAGCCAACAGCAGGTAGACAAGTGGATCTCTGAATTGTTCGAGGAATTTCTTCCATTTCGGCACCGGTGGTGCGGACGCGAGTTCGTTCGGCCCGTACTTGTCGAGTCGCCGCTTGGCTTCCGCCTGGCTCAGACCGGTATTCAAATCGACGCCAAGTGATTGCGCGACGGTTTGCGCATCGGCGAGCGACGGATCGACTTGCGTTTGCGTCGCGATATTTTTCGCTTGTTCGAAATTTCCCGAACTGGTATCGCGGAATTGGGTGGATTGATCTTCCTTGTGATCAACCATGATGATCTCCTTGGGAGCGCCGCGGAGTAGTCAGCTCTCCCCTGCCGTTGCGATAGCACGAAAACCGCAGAAAATTGCGATTTTCGCAACCACTCGCTGAACTGGGCAATGCTGCGCGGTTGTGGACACCGGGCGTGTGCCATCGGTGCATTCCTGTCATTATTGCACACCATGCCCATTTTGCAAGACTGCCACACACCGTCTTTTGTCAAAATTTCGCAAATTCGTGAAACGTGTCGTGAAACATGAGCCGCAATCTCACTTCAATCACATACCCAATCGATTGTTCCAGCACAAAACAACATGGGTCGCAACGTCGCTACCATCTTTATCGGAAAAATCGTGAGGTCACCAGATCAAAATCGCGTGGCAAAACAGCCAAATCATGCGACCCATCCATCAAAATGGACGATGAGGAGAATTTTGTTGATGGCTTAAATTAGACAGATTGCCTAGAATGAGGAGTAGGGCTTCCGAAACGTTTGAGCGCAGGCGAATACATTCATGCTCGTCCGAACGTCACGAAGCAAGCTCTTCAAGGAAAGGGGCCGTCATGAGCGACGCAATGAACAACCCATATGCGAACGATCCGAACACAAACAATCCGAATCAGAACGACAGCAACGGACAGCAACCGCAAGGTCAGCCGGAATACGGGGCATACGCGCCAAATCAGCAATCGCAATCCCAGCAGCAGGGCGGCAATCCCAACAATTCGGGTAATCCGTATCAGAGCGAACCGCAGACCCCACGCTACTTCGGCGATCCCAACGCCAACCAAAACCCGAACCAGAACGGCTTCTTCTACGCAAGCTACACCACCGGCCAACCGTACGGACAGCAGAACAGCCAACCAGGAACCGGCAACGACAATTGGCAGCCGATCAGCCCTTTCAAACTTGCGGAGGAATGGCTGCCGAAGAAGGCGAAGAACGCGATCCGCGGCACCTATGCAATACTTGGCATCGCCGCCATCATCCTCGGCCTAGCACTGCTAATCTGGCCTGGTGCCACACTGAAAGTCGCCGCGATCGCCCTCGGCGCATACTTCGTGGTTTCCGGCGTGGTTCGCATTGTGACCGCAATCGTGGAACTCGGACTTCCGGGCGGATGGCGCGTGCTTGACATTCTGATCGGCCTGATGCTGGCCGTCGGCGGTGTGGTCACGTTGAAGAACGCGGCGCTTTCCGGAGCCACGCTCGCTGTGCTCATCACCATGGTGGTCGGCCTCGGCTGGATGCTGGAAGGCGTGATGGCGCTCGTGGAATCATGGCGCATGCCAAGCTCCGCATGGGCCGTGATTTACGCGCTGCTGTCGATTATCGCCGGCTTCATCGTGCTGTTCTCCCCCATCAGCTCCACAACCTGGCTGATTCTGTTCGGCGGATGCGCGCTTGTGGCGATCGGCATCGTCGCAATCGTGCGCGCATTCACGTTTGGTAAACCCAATCGCAAGTAATTTTCACGGCGCAGGCCGTAAAGTCTGATTATTGTTTTCCCAAGGGCACCGAGCATCCGCAAGGTGCCCTTTTCATAGCAAAATCGTTCTTTATACCAAGATTCAAAGTCGCACAACCATGAATCTTGGTATTAATACTGGTATATAATTGGGTATGAAATTCGGTTTTAAGAAAGGTTTATCATGGCAAGCGCACTTGACATACTCGATGACCTTGCTCCAATCAGCGATCTCAGCAATGGTCGTACTTCCGCATTGTTGCAGCGGGCCGACCGCGATCCAGTCATTTTGATCAAACGAAACAAGCCGTCCTACGTTCTCATGAATATCGAAAACTATCGAGCTCTCATGGAACGAATCGAAGACAACGAAGACTTGCTTCTTGCCGAAAAAAGACTCGCCAACCGCACTGGCACAACTATCAGCAACGAAGAGGTCATGTTCGATCTCGGCATTTCCCCAGGCGACCTCGCCGAGGCACCTGAGCCGGAACTTGCATGAACTGGCAAGTTGAATGGCTTGACGAAGCCAAGAAAGACATGCGCAAACTCGGCAAAGCCGAGCAAATCCAAGTACTCAAGGGAATCGAGAAAGTTCGCACAAACCCACTGCCCACCTCGCAAGGCGGGTATGGCAAACCGTTACGAAATGCCGAACGAACGAAACTTTCCGGGCTTTGCAAAATCAAATTCAGGGATATCGGCATTCGAGTTGTTTACAAACCGTTACTGCGAGATGGAATCATGACCATCATCGTCGTTGGCATTCGTTCCGACAGTGACGCTTACATCAAAGCCGACAAGAGACGCAAAGAATATGGACTATAAGATACGTCCGCCAATTTTCGACGGATGTTACTTTTCTTCAAGATTAGCCGATGATTTTACAAAAGAAGTGACGATCGTCGCATGGCATTGATGGTTTGCCCGGCTTAGAATGAAGGCACAACAGAAGAACGAAGAAAAAGACAAACACAATACAGACTCACGGCAGCGGCCAGAGGAATGACAAGAAGAAAAGACGCGCCGCCAAGCCAAGTGAAAGGGAACATCATGAAGAACAACACTTTCGATCAGATCATCAACGCCAACCTCGCCTCCATCGATCCGGGTTTCGGCCAGTTCGCCCTCGCCAAGGCTTCCGCTGACCTCTTCAAGAAGGTCCTCAACAAGTAAGACCGCTTCCTAGACAGGAGGCAAGGCGCAGGCGCGGCAGCATCCCGCTCCCCTTCTTTCCAATCCTTAAATCACATAGCGGGAGGCCTCGGTTCCAAACGGAATCGCGGCCTCCCGCTTTTCGCATGCGCACGCATACATACACGCACCTGCCCTGCCGGCAATATTCACCATTCGCTCCGCGCAAACATGCCAATACATCGTTTTCCACCTAACTTCGCACGAACTTAACAGCAAACTTAACAACTGCGAAGTTGCTGTTAAGTTATGTTAAGCTTGTTGCAAGTAAATGGATTTGCGCCAGGGAGACGGTCATGAACGCAAGTGAACTCAAACATCTCATCCTACAGATGCGTCAAATCGGCAACGATACTCAAACCTGCGAAGTCAAGGAAGCACGTAACAAAATACCTGAAAGCATCACCGATACCCTGTCCGCCTTTTCCAACGGTAACGGAGGCACCATCATTCTCGGCATATCTGAGAAGGAAGGGTTCACGCCGGTGGAATCCTTCGACGCGCGCGCCATACAGGAAGCGCTGAGCGCCAAATGCGAGCAGATGACGCCTCGCGTACGGCCGACGCTGGAAGTAATTCCCTTTGAAGGCACCAACGTTCTCATGGCGCACATCCCCGCAATGCCACTCAAAGACAGACCGTGCTACATCACCACTAAAGGGCGCTACCAAGGGTCGTACATCCGCACCGGTGACGGCGATCGCAAGCTCAGCCAATATGAAATCGACCGCCTCATGGAAGAACACAGCCAGCCCACATTCGACGACGAAATTGTGGCGCAGGCCACACTAGACGATCTGGACCACAATCTGCTTTCCCAATTCATCAACCGTCAACGTGAATTGCATCCACGTATTTTCGGCACTCGCAGTGACGAAAACATCACCATCAGCATGCACGTCGCAAAAAAGGACGATGAAGGAACCATCCGGCCAACGCTTGGCGGCCTGCTGGCACTCGGATCATTCCCTCAGCAATTCTTCCCGAGGCTTAATATCACTTTCACCGCTTTCCCAGGTATCACCAAAGCCGAAATAGTGGACGAGAACCGCAGATTCCTTGACGCACAGACCATCATCGGTCCCATTCCTTTCATTATTGAAGACGCATTGAATGCCGTCACCAAAAACATGCGTACCGGAGCCGTAATCGAGGGAGCATTTCGCCAAGATGTGCCCGATTATCCGCGTAAGGCGGTTCGCGAGGCAATCGCCAACGCACTCATGCACCGCGATTACTCGCCAGACGCCCGCGGATCACAAGTGCAGGTGAACCTGTATGCCGACCGGTTAGAAATCCTTAATCCCGGCGGATTGTTCGGCAACGTAACCATCGACACGTTGGGCACCGTGGGCATCTCTTCTTCAAGAAACCAATTCCTTTCCAACATTCTGGAAACCACACCATATCCCGGTGGCGGGTATGTTGTAGAGAATCGCGGAACGGGTTACCAAGTCATCGAAGAGCAGCTCCAAGCTGCGCTCATGAATCCACCGAAACCGCTTAACACGTTGACTTTTTTCTCATTGACTTTCAACAAACGCAGAATGACGAAAAGCGAGAAAACCAATACTAACCCACTATCCGTAGAAGAAGCAATCATCGAACTGCTGAGCAAGCGCAGTTCCGCAACTTCAAAGGAACTGTCTGAGCTATCGGGGCTATCCCGTTCGGCCATCACCAGTCACCTGCGGACCATGATCGCTAACGAAATTGTGGAGCCGACGGAACCGGCGCGCAGCCCAAAACAGCGGTATCGGCTGGCCGGGAAATAACCCGTCTCACCAACTTCGTACGAACCCCACCAGCAACCGGCCAACGCACAATGCAGGTAGCATCGTCAGTCTGGCCGCAACAAGCGGACAGACTGACGTCACCGGTTTCGTTCTGCGGCAATTCGAGTCGTTCCGAGCCGAAACACTCCCAAATAACCATCGGAAGCAACGTTATGCAGGCAGATTATTTACATTTTCTTCAAGATGAACCGATGATCATACAATAAAAATAAGGATTACGGAATGACGAACGCATACCGGCGTGCCTATAGTGAAGGCACAACAGAAAAATAACAGAAGAACGAAGAACAAGAGAACAAAGACAGCAGCGACGACCGCGCGACGTGAAGAAGACGGAAGACAAAAGAGACCAGGCGGCCGTCCGAAAGGAAACATCATGAAGAACAACACTTTCGATCAGATCATCAACGCCAACCTCGCCTCCATCGATCCGGGTTTCGGCCAGTTCGCCCTCGCCAAGGCTTCCGCTGACCTCTTCAAGAAGGTCCTCAACAAGTAAGACCGCTTCCTAGACAGGAGGCAAGGCGCAGGCGCGGCAGCACCCCGCTCCTCTTCTTTCCAATCCTTAAATCACATAGCGGAAGGCCGCGGTTCCAAACAGAATCGCGGCCTCCCGCTTTTCACGTACGCCGGCTATACCTCCTCAGCAGCGAGATTACGGACTGCGGCACATTCACGGGGACCGCGTGTCACATAGAAACCAATCGCCACAATCACGAACATCACCGTGCAACAGGTCCACAGCACGTGGCTGCCGAACGCGTTCAGAATCCAACCTCCGACAAGCGGCGAGAACGCATTGGACAGCGACCACACCAGGTTGTACAGGCCCTGATACGTGCCGCGCACATCCTTTGGAGCGATGTTCGCCACCGTCGTGGCGGCAATCGGGAACGTGCCAAGCTCGCCGAGCGTCCACAACACGGTCGCAATTGCAAATGTCACCCACGAATCGGCGCCGATTTGGAACGCGTAACCAACCGCCGTGATGGACATGCCAAGCACCAGCACACGGGTGTTGCTCATCCGCTGAAACAACGCGATCGCTGGAATCTGCAGCAAGCACAGAATGCCACCGTTGATGGTCAGCAGGCTGGAATATTCGTCCGTGCCGAGCCCAATCTGCGTCATGGAGATCGGCAGGCCGCTGACGATCTGGTAATACGCCAGCGTGTACAGGAACATCAACACCACCATCGACATGAGCGCTTTGTCGGCGCACGCGCGACGATAGCTACGCCATATGGAGAATTGCTGCGATTGGGTAGTTTGTGAAGTTTCAGAACGTTCCATAGGTTGTTTCACGACGCGTTTCACAAACCGTCCGGCAACGCGCACACCCAATCCGGCTTCCTTGAAGAACACCATCATCAGCAACGTGGCGAACACCAGTACCGCCGCTTCCACATAGAACATCAGCGAATAGGAAATCTTGACAAGCTGGTTGGCGATGATCGGCCCGATCGCAAAACCGAAATTCACAGCCCACGTCTGCAACGAATACGCGCGCTTCTGCTTACGGAACGGGACAACGTCGGAAACGTACGCCGCGACCGCGGGCGTCGGCATGGAGGAAATCACACCGTATATCAGCAACGCAATCGCCATAATCCAAGGATCGCCGATAAAAGCCAGCAAAACCAGCATCGCAGCGGAACCCAAGTTGCCGATGACAATCATCGCAGGCCGCCCGAATCGGTCAGACAACGCGCCACCGTACAGGCAGCCGAAAATGCCACCGAAACCGTACATGGAAACGATGGTGCCGGCCACGCCCGCGCTCACATGCATGTCGGAAACAAGATACATGGAAAGGAACGATGTGACGAAACGGCCCATCCACAGGATGAGCAACGTGGCCCACAAACCCCAGAACATGACGGGCAAACCAAAAATCTCTCTTCTTTTCTCCATTCCATCCATCATATCGGTTAGGAGCGAAGCGGCCGTTTTCCCGGGGTGCTGGGACAATAGGCAGTTATGGCAATGAAAAAAGGACCGACCAAGGGGTCGGGTGGAAAGCATCGTAACTCGCTGAGGGGCAAAGGACCGACTCCCAAGGCCGAAGACCGCGTGTATCACAAGGCTTACAAGGAAAAGCAGGCCACGAATCGCCGTAAGATGGCTGATCCGCGGCTGGCAGCGCGCCGTCGCGCGGCAAAGTTCAGCTCGGAATCCGATGATCTCGTCATCGGCCGCAATGCCGTGCTCGAGGCGCTGCGCTGCGGTGTGCCCGCAAGCACGCTGTATGTGGCCGCGCGCATCGAACATGATGACCGCACGCGCGAAATCATTCGCCTCGCCGGCATTCATGGACTGAACCTCATGGAAGCTGACCGTTTGGAAATGGATCGTATCGCACGCTCCTCCAACCATCAGGGCGTGGTGATGAAGGCGCAGCCGTTCCAGTATTCCTCGCTCGCCGAGCTGGTGGAACGCGCTGACAAGAAGTCCCGTGCCATGGAAGCGGCCAACTCCACAAGCGCACGCATTGCGGCACGTCCGCTGTTCATCGCGCTTGACGGCGTTACCGATCCGCAGAACCTGGGCGCGGTCATCCGTTCCGCAGCCGCATTCGGCGCTAACGGCGTGATTCTGCCGGAACGTCGCTCCGCTTCAGTCACCGCAGCCGCATGGAAGGTGTCCGCAGGAGCTGCCGCACACATGCCGGTCGCCCGCGTGGTGAACCTCACCAAAGCCATTGAAAGCCTGAAGGAACGCGGATACTACAGCGTCGGCCTCGACGGCGGCGGTGACGCCCTCGTTGGCGAAACCGGTTTCGAAACCGATCCGCTGGTTGTGGTGCTTGGTTCCGAAGGCAACGGCCTGAGCCGTCTTGTACGCGAGACATGCGATTCCATCGCCGGCATCCCAATGTCGAACATGGTCGAATCACTGAACGCTTCCGTCGCAGCAGGCATCACACTGTATTCCGTCGCACGCGCCCGTCGTGAGGCCGGTGCCGCCGCCAACGCGAAGTAATAACGCGCAACAGCAAGCACAGCGAAACTGCGGAAGCAAATACGGCAAAGCAGCACGTCTGGAATGATTATGAGCGGATAGTCCATACAGATTATCCGCTCATTTGTTATGCAAGTCTGTACTTGGATTGATCCTGGGCTTACCGCAGACTCAGCATTGCCTTCGACTCGGCTATCGCCTCATCTCAGGGCACTTTGGAAAAAGCTCCACTGGAGCTTTTTCTATCAATGTGCCCATACAGCTGCGTCGGGATCGTCGTCGGGGTTGTAGCCATCGTCAGGATCGTCATAGGTGTATTCGTCGTCGATCACACCGGAATCAGCTTCGGCGTTCAGGGCGGCCACATCCTTCGTGGTGAGTTTGTACTGCGGAAGCACCTTATCCACATAGCTTTGCACAGCCTCGGCCATCGGCACATCATGGCCAGCACTCTCAGCCAAGAACCAACGGTGGTCAAGCACCTCATGGAAGAACTGCGCCGGTTCGATCTGCGAACGATATTCACGCGGAATCATGCGTACGGTCGGTTCGAACACTTCACGCATCCAATCGGTGGCAACAATCTCAAGATCCTCACCATCACGCCATGTGGAAGCACGGTAGGCATCCAAATCGTTGAGAAGTCGACGAGCCTGATTCTCCTGCACATCAAGACCAGTCAAACGCAGCAGCTTACGATTCGCATAACCGGCATCGACCACACGCGGACGCACCAGCACGCGCTTGCCATCTTCGGCGGTCTTCATTTCCAGCTCATCCACATCAAAACCAAGCTCATTCAGCTTGTTGACGCGCTTCTCAATCTTCCACATCTCATCCGGACCGAACTTGTCGGTATCAGTCAGCGCACTCCACAGCGAATGATAACGATCCACCAAACGGTTGCCGATCTCAATCTCATCAACACCGCTCGGCAGCAGCGAGCCGGACGAAAGATCCATCAATTCGCCAATAATGTTCGTACGAGCCAAATCAACATCGTATTCACGCTGGCCTTCCGTCAGGTTAATCTGCAGATCACCGGTTTCCGCATCAACCAAAAATGCGGAGAACGCGTAGGCATCACGCAGGAACAACACGTTCGACAGCGACACATCACCCCAATAGAAGCCGGCCAAATGCAAGCGCACCATCAGCACAGCCAGCGCGTCGATCAGTCGTTCCGCGGTATCAGGGCGCAGATTACGCGCGAACAGCGCACGATACGGTAGTGAGAACTTCAAATGCTTGGTAACGAGAATCGCTTCCAGCGGCTCGCCTTCACGGCTATGACGGCCCGTGACCACGGCGATTGGCTGCACGGTCGGCAGTTCCAGCTTCTGCAGGCGACGCAGCAGCTCGTATTCTCGTTCCGCCACATTGCGCGTGATTTCCTTCATGGCGTACACTTCGTCACCCACGTGTACGAAACGCACCACGTGCCTGGAAATACCACGCGGAAGATTGGCCAGCAGGTCTTCCGGCCAAGTAGCCAGCGGCTTTTCCCACGGCAGGGTGAACATCTTCGGATTCGAGCTTGCGGCGGTGATTTTCAACGCCTGCGGCTCCGGAGATGATACGGCCGGATCTCCGGCCTTCACGGAAGTTGCTTTCAGCACACGGGGATCCATCTGTGGCAATTCAAGAGATTCCATAAATCAACAATTTACCTGTTGACCTACCCGAAGAAGCAAGTATGGACGAATCCGTTTCACCTGCCGATATTTCATCCATCGATATTTCATCCATCGATATGCGATGATCACCATTGAAATTCCAATATCGCATTTCATTTGAGATTCCACCATTGCAATCTCAATAACGGAATCTCACTACAGGAAAACAAATCTCGTTATTGCAGATACAACAAAAGAAGCCCCGCACCAACGCGGGGCTTCTCCAACGAGACGGTAAGAGAGGAAGAGTACGTCTCGTTTAATGGTTGACGAAAGTTCGCGCTTCCGCCAAGTTTTTATTCAGCCACCCGCCAGCCGATTTCCGCAAAGGATATTCCCTTGAAGAAACAGCCAACGGTTGGTTACTCGGTATCAGCTCAGTTCAGACGCAGCTCGGTCGACGGAGCGAACAGATGCATCTTGGACGGGTCGATCTTGATCTTGACGGTATCGCCGACCTTCGGGAGAGCACGCGGGTTCACGCGGATCGTGGTGAGCTTGTTCTGGTCGGACATCATGGTGGATGCCTCAGCAGCGGAGCCATCGGTGATGATGTTGCCGTAGATGTAGCCGTCGGAGCCCAGATCCTCAACGTTCATGACCTTGAGGGAGAAGGCATTGGCGTCATCCGGGGCAGCCAGGGAGGCGTCTTCCGGACGGAAGCCGACGACGATCTGGTTGTTGTCTTCAGCGGTGAGCTTGTTGACAGCCTCGGCCGGCAGATCCACAGTGTCTTCGCCGATCTTTGCCTTGCCGTTGACCACCGGGTGGGTGTTGATGTTCATCGACGGGGAGCCGATGAAGCCAGCGACGAAGACGTTGGCCGGACGATCGTACAGCTCGGTCGGGGCGCCGACCTGCTGCAGGATGCCGAGCTTGATGACGGCGATGCGGTCGCCCATGGTCAGAGCTTCGGTCTGATCGT
>ERZ1031816.97-NODE-97-length-15144-cov-6.262045_pt1 | contig 15144 bp, 13 predicted proteins | sample MGYA00519029_ERZ1031816 | MGnify/ENA primary metagenome ERZ1031816 (study PRJEB33719, sample SAMN04261247) | wastewater metagenome | biome: rural village; feature: human; material: feces | host: Homo sapiens | place: El Salvador | collected 2014-01-14 ... | reverse complement strand
CTTCACTAACCATGACAAAATCATGATTAAGAAGTCACTTAGAGCATATATCACCGGCTGCCCGTTTATAATTTTTATCAATTATTTCTTTCTGCCTTTTTTCATGTTCAGTACCAGATGTCTCGGCATACCATTTACCATAATAGGCTGATAATCTCCCTGGATCAGAGGTTTAATATAGTCTACAAAATCCTTAGTTACGTTTGTAGCATCTTTATTCATCCATTCTCTCGGAACAAGTTTCTCCTCATTTGCGATTCTGTGTACATCGTAGATACCTGTAGCTGCCATGTAGGGATCATCGGAAACACGGTCGATAACAACCATCTTACCTGTGTCACCTTCATCTGCAGCTTTAACTGCAGCACCACCTACCATGAATGCTTCATCAATATCCACTCTGGATGCCATGTGGGAAGCACTTCTCTGTAATGTGGAAAGTTCAACAGCTCTTGTCTTGCATCCGCACTCCGCTGCCAGGAAGTTTGCCAGATAAGTGGCTGTTCCCTGAAGCTGTTTGTGTCCAAATGCATCCACATAGTCTCCCACGCTTCCAAGCTCACATACATATCTTCCGTCTGCCAGCTTGATTCCCTCGGAAACTGCGATTACAATAGATGCTTTTTTATTCAGAAGATCTTTTACTTTTGCAAGGAATTTCTCAACATCAAAAGGCACTTCCGGCAGATAGATCAAATCCGGTCCGTCGCAGTCCTCAGATTTTGCCAGTGCTGTGGCACCTGTAAGCCATCCGGCATTACGTCCCATGATCTCCATGATCGTAATCATATTTTTCTTATAAGTAAGTCCCAATGCATCGCGGATCACTTCTTTTGTGGATGCGCCGATATATTTTGCAGCACTTCCGAATCCGGGTGTATGGTCTGTCAGCGCCAGGTCATTGTCGATTGTTTTCGGAACACCAAGGAACTTCTGAGTCTGTCCTGTGAGAATCGCATAATCAGACAGTTTCTTGATCGTATCCATGGAATCATTTCCGCCAATGTAGATAAACGCATAGATATCCAGTTTATTTAAGATCTCAAAAATTTTCTCATAAATTGCTTTATCTTCGTGAATCTCAGGAAGCTTGTAACGACAGGAACCTAAAAATGCAGATGGTGTTCTCTTGAGTAATTCGATATCCAGTTCTGAATGAATCTGTGTTGACAGATCAATATACTGTTCATCCAACAGTCCCTGAATGCCGTGAAGCATTCCGTATACTTTGTCAAATCCTCGTTCAATGGCATTCTTATAAACTCCGGCAAGACTGGAATTGATTACTGCAGTAGGTCCTCCTGATTGTCCAACAATGATATTTCTTTTTTTCGCCATAGCAATGACCTCCTTGTTTTCACGTTTTGTTCATTATGTCTTAGAGTGTGTCTGAAAAATGCTTTACGCAAGATGTGTGTCACAATTTTTCAGACACACTCTGGTCCCGCAGGACTCGTTGAGGTAAATTGTAACAAATATTTTTTTATTCGTCAATCATTTATTGTGGTTTTTACACATATAATTTCTGTATTTCGTCACTATATCAGTGTATTTTTCAATTTACCACGACATTTCAGATCTATTTTTGTATATTTATAACTATAATTAATCCGGCCCATGTGTTATACTTATAGACAGATTGATTCCGGCATCAACTTATAGCAATCAAAACCTTTTTAAAAATTGTCGGACATCAATGTCCGTGACTATTCGGTACCTTCGCAGTTACGAACCAAAATGCATTTCAAATCACCTTCGGTGATTTGCAGAATACTGCCAGCTGAACAGTTACACAATATTTATCGATCAAGGAGGATTCATTTATGATCCATACAATTGAAAACGACTATCTTAGAGTATCTGTAGACGATCATGGTGCTGAGCTTTGCAGCATTTTTGATAAAGTACATAACAGAGAAGTGATCTGGCAGGCAGATCCGGCTTACTGGAAACGCCACGCACCGGTTCTTTTCCCTAATGTGGGACGTCATTTTGAGGATCACTATCGTATTAATGGAGTCGAATATCCCTCCAGTCAGCATGGGTTTGCCAGGGACAGCGAATTTACCTGCGTGGATATGACTGCTGATTCCATCACCCATAGGCTGAAATCTTCTGATACCACAAGAGAAAATTATCCATATGATTTTGAGCTGAAGACCAAGCATGTTCTGGAGAAGAACCAGGTCAGTGTATGCTGGGAAGTGATCAGCCTTAATGATGAAACCATGTATTTTACAATTGGCGGCCATCCTGCATTCAATGTACCTGCCGGAGGAATTGGCTCCCAGGAGCAATATCATCTTACTTTCGACGGCCGGGATTCCCTCTCCTATCTGCTGATCGACATGTCATCAGGCACCGCGGTCGCAGATAAAGCTTATACACTGGAGCTTGAGAATGGTTCCTGCCTTATTGATGCTCACATGTTTGACAAAGATGCCCTTATTTTTGATGACCAGATTGAAAAGGCCGGCATCGCTTTCCCTGACGGAACTCCTTATGTGGAACTGATCTGTCATGGATTTCCAAGCTTTGGCATCTGGTCCGTCCCGGGTTCTCCTTTTGTATGTCTGGAACCATGGATGGGACGCTGTGATGATTTTGGATTTAAGGGCGAGCTTCCGAAAAAGAAATATATCAACACTCTGAACAAGGATGAAATTTTTACTGCATCATATGAAATAAAAATTTATTAATTTTCTCCATTTATCCTGAAAGCTGTGCTATAATGTCACAGTATATGAAAGTCATCCTGTCCGGTATCCACGAATTTACCCATGCAGACATGACTGATTCATGGCAGCCACTCAGGACTTTCATAGAAAAACACAGGAGGAAATTTCCATGACTAGAGAAGAATTTCAGAAGCTGACACAGGATGTTGTACTGCTCGACGGTGCTACCGGTTCCAATCTTATGGCCGCCGGAATGCCAAGAGGAATCTGTACAGAAGCATGGATCATGGAGCACAAAGAAGTTCTGCAGAATCTGCAGAAGGCTTATGTTGAAGCAGGAAGCCAGATCGTATACGCACCTACTTTCGGCGGAAACCGTTACAGTCTCGGACTTCACGGACTGCAGGATAAGCTTGCGGAAATGAACCATGCACTTGTAAATATTTCCAGAGAGGCAGTAGGACATAAGGTCTATGTTGCCGGTGATATTACCACAACCGGAAAGATGATGGAGCCTGCCGGTGATCTCACCTATGAGATGGCATATGAAACATACTGTGAACAGATTAAGGTTCTTGAAGATGCAGGTGTTGATCTGATCGCTGCGGAAACCATGATCAATATCGAGGAAACACTTGCTGCACTGGATGCTGCTGCATCCATAAGTTCTCTTCCTGTAATGTGTACAATGACCGTAGAAGCTGACGGAAGCATTTTCAGCGGAGGAAATGCTGTGGAGGCTGCGATCGCCCTTGAGGGTGCAGGTGCTGTGGCAGTTGGGATCAACTGTTCTGTAGGACCTGACCAGCTGGTATCCGTTGTCCGCAATATCAAAGAGAACGTATCCATTCCTGTCATCGCCAAACCTAATGCCGGTATGCCGACGATTGATGATCAGGGAAATGCCATTTACAGTATGGACGCCAAAAGCTTTGCAGAACATATGAAGGTTCTGATCGAAAATGGTGCGTCTGTTGTCGGAGGATGCTGTGGTACTACTCCGGAATTCATCCGCGAGATAAGCAGAAGCCTCGGAAGATAGATTTTGTATCTTCGACAGCCATAGTCAGACGAATAACGAATATTCGCAGCCAAAGCAGGGAACTTTCCTGATTCGGTTAAAGAGGGATATGACTCAAAAAAGCACATAACTTAGGATAGAATCTGTCTCAATCCGAGATATTCTCATCCTCTGTTATGTGCTTTTTGGTAATTGTCCGGCTTTCCTCTGTCCTGATCCTGCGAAAATACCATGGCAATTCTATAAACAGTTGCGCTTTTTATTATCTGCTTTTCATCTACTTCACTTTGATTGCTTTTTTCGGGCACATCTCCTGGCAGCAGAAACAGCGGATACACTTTCTGTAATCATATACCGGCGGCTTTCCTTTGCCTTTTCTGAAATCCACAGCTTTCCCCGGAACCGGACAGCTCTGCACACAGATCCCGCAGCGGACACATTTATCAGCTTCTATATATGGTTTTTTCTGAAAAATGTTTAACGCTCCCGCCATTCTTGTCCAGATATTCTTTCGCACTTCTGTGCGGTCTACATTAAAAGCCGGATTTCCGTATTTTTTCACTGCCTCTGCCATGGAAATCTCCCCGTCTGGTGTCAGAAGGGTAATCTCCTCTTCTTTCCATGTACCAAGTCCCATTTTCTCGCCATGATAGTTCGTCGGAACCATCTCCGGTTTCAGATAAACCAGACGGCTGAATACACTGTCCAGTGCAACCGGATCTGTGGACATCAGCAGTACATTCATAGGAACCGGATCTCCCGAACCCGGTCCGTTGCCCTCCATGGCCACGATCCCATCCATCACATACAGCTTCGGTGCCACACATTTATTCAGATCAATAAGCATTCTGGCAAAGCTGTCTGCACTCGGGTACTGCGTGTGCCCCTTCGCTTTATGGAATCCATATACAAACCCATAGCTGTTCTTAACCGCACCGGTGATACGTTCTAATGCATGTGTTTTCATCTTGCTCAGGGAAATCACACAGTCCTGCTCCAACAGTTCTTTTGGCAGGATAAATTCCTTTGCCTGGACTCCCTGCGGATAAGCAGTTTTCACGCCCTCAGAATAATCAACAGCCGGAATATGATATTTCTCCAGATAAGTATCCATTCCTGTTCCGCGAATCACTGCCTGAGTGGTTCCATGACCGCAGGAATCTGCAAGCACAATATTCTCATACCCACTTTCACGCAGGATTCCCGCAAAAACTCCTACTACAACCGGATGTGTGATCACTGCTTTCTCTACCTCTGCTTTTTTCAGCAGATTCGGCTTCAGCAGGATCTTCGCATCCTTTGGAATCAGAGTCTCCACTCCACCCAGAAAATCCAGCCCCTGTTTCAGCAGCATATAGATTTTTTCTTCATCATATTCCCGGCAGGGAAGTAATACCACTTTACTTTTCACCAAATTCACGCACCTTTATCATCTCCGGACAGATCCACCTGTCTCAGTGCTTTTCTTACCGGCAAAATACATGCCGGCACTACAGAGAGACAGTCCACACCCATCCTCAGAAATTCTTCTGTCAGGGCAGTGTCTGCTGCAAGTTCCCCGCAGATACAGACACGTCTATTTTCTGCATGTCCCGCTTCGATCACCATTTGAATCATACGCAGCACTGCCGGGTGATGGTCATTATATTTCTTGCGCAGAAGCGGATTCTGTCTGTCCATCGCCAGTGTATACTGACTCAGGTCATTGGTTCCAAGACTCAGGAAATCCACTCTTCTGGCAAGCTCCCGGCTGATCATGACTGCTGCCGGAGTCTCGATCATGATTCCTGTCTTAATATGTTTATACGGAATTCCTTTTTCATCCAGCCCGATCTTTACTTCCCGGATAATCTCTTCGATCTCATCCATTTCCTCTTCTGAGCTGATCATCGGATACATCAGCGCCAGGTTTCCATAGGCACTCGCCCTGAAAATTGCCCGAAGCTGTGCCTTGAACATTCTTTTTCTGTCAAGGCAGAGACGGATTCCTCTGTTCCCCATGATCGGATTTGTCTCGTCCGGGATATTCAGATATTCTGCCTGCTTGTCTGCTCCGAGATCTGCCGTACGGATCACAGTGAGCTTTTCTCCCATAGTCTCCGCAATCTTTTTGTATGCAAGAAACAACTCATTTTCACGAGGATAATTTTCTCTTCCAAGATACTGGAATTCACTGCGCAGAAGACCAATCCCGGCAGCTCCGTAATACAGCACACTGTTCAGGTCATCCATATTTCCGATATTGGCATAGATTTCAATTTTTCTGCCATCTTTTGTGATATCCGGTTCTCTCCTTAATTTCAGAAGTTCTTCTCTTTCTTCTTTATCAGCCTGCCTGCGGATCTCATATTCTTTTTTTACCTCTTCATCCGGATCAATATACAAAGTTCCAGTATATCCGTCCACAATAGCCTGCCGTCCGTCCCACTCCGAATCTGTGTCAATTTCCAGCAGAGCCGGGATATTCATTGTTTTTGCCATAATGGCAGCATGAGACATATCGGAACCATGATGGGTAACAATAGCCATCAGTTTATCCTTATCCATCTCCATCAGTTCTGTTGGTGTGATACTCTCCGTCACAACGATCACAGGCTCATCTCCAAGATCTATCCTGGGAGAGATACCTCCCAGTTCACCGATCAGGCGGTCGGAAATCTCCCGCATATTATCCAGCCGTTCTTTAATCGCAGGCTCTTCCAGAGTTCTGAAAGTTTTAAGCATCTCGTCCCTTGTAGTCATTACCGCATAGGCAGAATTTACTTTTTCACTCTGTATGACACTCTCAATGGCACGTTGAAAGCTTTTTCCCTCCAGCAGATTCTTCTGTCTGAGAAAAATCTCTGCCTGGGAATTATGCAGTTTTTTTCATATAAATCCTCCAGCTGTTCCATGACTCTGGTGCGCGCCTGCCGGAAAATATTCAGCTCTGTTTTCACATCTGTGATTTCGTACTGGCGCATCTGATATTCGCTTTTATGATAATACAGTATCTTACCGATGGCAATTCCGGAAAAGGCACCGGTTCCCTTGTAAACATCCATATTAACTCCTTAGTTGATTAACCCCTTAGTCGCAGGCAGCCTTAAATTCAGTCCAGTTCTTCTGATACTGTGCGTCTGCGTCCTGGCTTACATTCTGGACGATCTCGCCCTTTGTAACGTCATCCGGAACTACCAGATCCGGATTTACCAGCTCATCTGCTGCTTTATTTGTGCTGTAATAGCCGATATAGTCTGTACATTTCGCTGCAACCTCCGGCTGCATGATGTAATCCATGAAAGAATATGCCGCATCTTTGTCCGGCGCTTCACTTGGAATAAACATACCCATAATACCAAATCCAAGTCCTTCTTCCGGATATACCACCTTCAGATCAGGATTCTCAGCCAGAGCAGCTGTTACCTGAGAGGTATAAAGAAATGCAACACTTGCTTCTCCGTTGAGAAGTGCATTCTGTGTATTGTCATCCTGGATCAGACGTACATTCGGAGCAAGTTCCAGAAGCTTCTCTCCTGTTTTCTTGATCACGTCAACGTCCTCTTCATTCATGCTCTCGCCCATGGAAAGCTGGGTGATACCATTGAGCACACGATAGTTTGCAGTCAGTGCAATGCTGTCCTCAAGAGACGGATCCCAGAGGTCTTTATATCCTTTGATATCAATATCCACCTGTTCCGGATCATAAACGATCAGCGGGATGCCTGCTCCGTAAGGAACTGTGTATTCATCGTCTGGATCATAGAACTGTCCCTGATATAATGGGTTGATATTTTTGATATTCTCCAGAGAATCCTTGTCAAGCTTCTCTGCAAGTCCTTCCTGGATCGCAGTTTCCAGAATATAATCATCTGCGATCACGATATCATAGTCGCCGCCCTTTGCCATGGAAAGCTTCTCAAGCATGGTTTCATCTGTATCGAAGTTTGAATAAACAACCTTAACACCTGTCTCTTTTTCAAAATCGTCCAGAACTTCCTGCGGGAACATTCCTTCCCATGTAAAAAGTACAAGTTCTTTATCATCTCCTGCATCCTTAAATCCGGTAAATACAGATCCGGCCATTAATGCACACATCACTACTGCAAGTACTCTTTTTTTCATAAATGATCTCCCTTCTTATGCTCTGCATTGTTGTCTATATCAGTCACTGTCCGCCTTCCACTGTATCGGCAGACAGCGGCTATCCTTTTTTACTTTGCTTTTACTTTTGTCCAGAGTTCCGCAAATTTCTGCTTGATCTTTGGCTGCTGATAAGCAAAGATTTCGTTATTCGGGTTGGTTGTATCCGGAATATAAGAACTGATCCCGGCATAATCCCCCTCCTTCATTGTTTCAAAAGCACTCTTCACTGTAGAAGTATACCCTACTTCTTCCGTATTGGAAAGAGCAGATTTATCACTGATCATAAAATTGATGAATTCATGGGCAAGCTGTACCTCACTGCAGTCCTTTGTGATAACCATTGCATCATACCATCTGTTGGTTCCCTGTTCCGGTGTGAAGTAGTCCAGATTCGGGTTTTCACTGATAATGTAAGATGCATCTCCGGAGTACACAACTGCCAGCGCTTTGTTTCCTGAAATCATGTTGTCGATCACATCATCACCTGCATAGATCGGATCCATAGTGTCACGCTGATCGATCAGCCACTGATAAGCCTCCTCGATCTCAGACTCATTTGTAGTATTCATGGAATACCCAAGTGCTTTTAATGCTATCATAAAGGAATCTCTCTCAGAATCATACATGTAAATATTTCCTTTATATTTCGGATTACACAGAAGATTCCAGCCATCTTTCAGATCAGCCTCATCTACTACTGTCTTATCATAAAGGATTCCTACTGTTCCCCAGAAATACGGACAGGAATAACGGTTGCCCGGATCATAGCTCTGGTTCATGACATCATTCAGCAGATTTTTCTTATTCGGAATTTCTTTCCAGTCAAGTGCCTGCAGATATTCTTCTTTGATCAGTCTCTCAATCATGTAATCAGACGGGATCAGCACATCATAAGTCTCACCGCTTGAAAGCTTGGTGTACATCATCTCATTTGACTCAAAAGTCTCGTATACGATGGTACAATCATATTCTTTTTCGAAATCCTCCAGCAGGGAAAGATCCATGTACTCTCCTGCATTGTAAACTTTCAGCACATGAGTGGACTGCGCCACGAATCCCCATTTGATCAGCCCTGCCGTAACGGCAACAACCAGAACTACAGAGACAATTTTTACTGCTTTCCTGTTCAGCTTTCTGGCTTTATTCTTAAACTTCGGAAGCAGATTGGACAAAAGCAGTACCACGATGATGACTACGATCACGATGGTTGACAAAGCATTGATCGTCGGATTGATACGCTTTGTCATATTATATACAACAATAGAGATATTCTTTACACCATTTCCTGATACGAAATAGGAAATAACGAAATCATCAAATGACATGGTAAATGCAAGCAGCGCGCCTGCGAAAATACCCTCTTTGATCATCGGCACGATAACCTTTGTCAGAGCCTGAAAAGGTGTTGCCCCAAGGTCCATGGCAGCATTTGCCATATTCGGATCCAGAGCCCTTACCTTCGGATAAACGCTGGTAATTACATACGGGGTGCAGAACGCAATATGTGCCAGCAGCATAGTCAGATATCCTTTTCGAAATCCCAGAGAAGAGAACAAGAGCATCAGACTGATGGCAGTTACGATCTCAGGATTCAGAATCGGGATATTATTAATATTCAAAAGCAGTTCCTTGATTACCTTCTTTGATTTGGATAAACCGATCGCTGTAATGGTTCCAAGTATTGTAGAAACAATGGTCGCAATGATCGCAATGGTAACAGATACATAAACTGCCTTAATTACTTCCCCGTTACCGAGAAGTTCCTGATACCAGCGCAGGGAAAAGCCTGTAAATCTGGTCAGTGACTTGGATGAGTTAAAGGAAAAGATCATCGTCACCAGGATCGGCAGGTAAAAGAAAGCAAGGCAGAGTACTACATATAACATTGAGAAAAATTTATTATTACGTTTCATGCCGTCCTCCCTTATTCATCTTTATCCATCTTCTTCATCAGGCTCATAAAGATCAGAATGAGCACAGCCAGAATCAGAGAAATCGCACTTCCGAAGTTCCAGTCGCCAACAGAGATAAACTGAGACTCGATCAGGTTACCGATCAGCATGTACTGTCCGCCTCCGAGAAGTTTCGGAATAACGAATGTGGAAATAGACAGCAGGAATACCATCATGATTCCATTGAGCACGCCGGGGATGGACAATTTCCAGATAACCTTTGTGAAGGTCTGGAATTTATTTGCACCCAGGTCATAGGCAGCCTCGATAAAGGATTTATCCATCTTGCTCAGGGATGTGTGGATCGGGATGATCATAAATGGCATAAAGTTACAGACCAGACCAACCACTACGGAAAAGTCCGTATACATCATTGTCACCGGGGAAATCCCCAGTAATCCAAGCAAATGGTTGATGATACCATTGTCTGACAGCAGGTTCATCCATGCATAGGTACGCAGAAGCATATTGATCCATTCCGGAATAGTTACCAGCAGGATCAGAAGACTCTGGGATTTTTCCGGACATTTGGAAATAATATATGCCAGCGGATAGCCAAGTCCCAGACAGATGACCGTCGTCAGGATTCCAAGCTTAAAGGACTTGAAAATAACGCTCATATACGTAGCTTCCAGGAATTTGCGGAAATTCTCCAGGGTAAAGGAGAACGTCAGCACCTCGTTTCCGTCTTCTGTAAATGCATATAATGCGATCAGTATCAGCGGGATGACAATGACCACAAATGCCCACACAAGATATGGTTTGATAAGATTTCTGTACTGTTTCATCAGTAGCTTCCCATCTTACACATAACATGGATGTCTTCAGGCCCGAATTTCAGTCCCACTTCCCTTCCGACTTCCGCATAATCTGTGGTATGAACCATATAAGTACGAAGCTCTGTCTCGATCAGGATTTCATAATGCACACCCTTGAAGGTAATATTGCGCACGATTCCCCTGATCTTTGCCTGACCGGGATCTACGATATCCAGATCCTCAGGTCTTAATACAACTTCAATCTCTTCATTATCTTCAAATCCCTTATCCACACATTCAAACTCAAATCCGTCAAAAGCAACCAGATAATCACGGATCATGGTTCCCTCGATAATATTAGATTCACCGATAAAGCCTGCAACAAAACGGTTTTCCGGCTCATTGTAGATATCTGTAGGAGAGCCAATCTGCTGAATCTCACCGTTATTCATAACAACAACCGTATCTGACATGGACAGGGCTTCTTCCTGGTCATGGGTAACATAAATGAAAGTGATGCCAACTTCCTGCTGGATCTTCTTTAATTCTACCTGCATCTGTTTACGGATCTTTGCATCCAGTGCACCCAGGGGTTCATCTAAAAGCAGAACCTTCGGCTCATTTACCAGAGCTCTGGCAATGGCCACTCGCTGCTGCTGTCCACCGGAGAGCAGAGTTACATCTCTTTTCCCAAAGCCTTCCAGACCAACCATCTTCAGCATACGCTCCACCTTCTGGGCGATGACAGTTTTATCGACCTTCTTCAGGTTCAGCCCGAAACCGATGTTCTCCGCCACATTTAAATGAGGAAAAAGAGCATACTTCTGAAACACAGTATTAACCTCTCTCTTGTACGGGGGAAGCTTGGAAATCTCAATCCCGTTAAACAGTACTTCTCCGTCACTTGGTTCTTCAAAGCCTGCAATGATTCGAAGAGTGGTTGTCTTTCCACATCCGCTGGGTCCCAAAAGCGTCAGGAATTCCTTTTCGTAAATATCCAGATTGATGCCGCGCAAAACCTGCTGATCATCAAAATTCTTGGTCAGATTTTTTAACTCAATCAGTTTGTTCATCATCTTTTCCTTCCTCTGAATGTATTCTATTTTTGTTGCTATAGCATTTATTTTTTCTTCTTTGTTATCAGTGAATAAACAATAAAAATAACCAGTGTAGCTGCCAGCAGAATGGTACACAACGCATTGATCTCCGGCGTCACTCCCGTTTTCAGCTGTGTGTACACCTTGATCGGCAGCGTAGACAGACGCGGTCCGTTTACAAAAATACTTATTACCACATCATCCATAGACATGGCAAACGCAAGCAGCGAACCTGAAATTACAGCCGGCATAATTAACGGCAGCGTAATATCCCAGAAAGCTCTGAAAGGTCCTGCCCCCAGATCCCTTGCTGCCTCTTCCAGTGCCGGATCCATGCCTGCCAGTCTTGCCTTCACTTCCATCAGAATATAAGGCACGCAGAATACCGTATGACCTATTAACAGTGTCAGCATGCCAAAAGGCAGGTTCAGCATATAAAAGAATGCCATCAGCACCATACCAAGGATGATCTCCGGTATCATTAACGGCAATATGGAAATGTATTCCAGTGCCCCTTTTGACTTCCAGTGAATCCTCGATAACCCAACTGCGCCCAGAGTACCGATCACTGCACTAACCAGACAGCTTAATACCCCAAGGATCAGGCTGTTCACCAGTGCCTCCAGCATTGCTCTGTCATGGATCAGTTCCTGATACCATTTCAGGGAAAAGCCTGTAAATTTCACCGGCAGTTTGGATTCATTAAATGAGAAAACGATCACTACAGCGATAGGGAGATACATCAGGAAGAAAATCAGCCCCATATAAAATCCGGCAAATCTTGAATTCTTTTTCATCCGATCCCCTCCAGTTCTCTGGCATTTGTCACTTTCCTGTAGATCATGATCAGTACAGTTGTAAGTACCATCATCACCACAGCAAGTGCTGCTGCAAATGGCCAGTTACTTCCTCTTGTCATCTGATCCTGTATCAGACTTCCCACAAGTACCACTTTATTTCCGCCCAGGATATCTGCAATAAAGAACAGTCCCATGGATGGCACAAAAGTCAGGATCACACCCGAAAGCAGCCCGGGCAGCGTAAGCTTCAGTGTTATGGTAAAAAATGCCTGCAATCTGGATGCCCCAAGATCTCTGGCAGCCTCCACATAAGACCAGTCCAGCTTCTCTGCGCTGGAGTATACAGACATGATCATAAACGGAAGAAGCACATAAATCATACCGATCACAATCGCCGGATAGCTGTACAGGATAGACAGCGGTTTCTCAATAATCCCAAGTTTCAGCAATACAAAGTTCAAAAGTCCTTTTTTCTGCAGAATAATGATCCATCCATACAGACGGATCAGGGAATTTACCCAGAACGGCGTGGATAACAAAAGCTGTGCCTTTTTCTTTCTGTGCTCCGGCAGCCTCGCCATAAAATACCCGAACGGATAGCCGATCAAAGCAATCACTATCGTACTGGTAAATGCCAGTTTCAGTGATTCCACAAATGTGTTCAGATATACAGGCTCCAGAATATTTCTGTAATTGTCCAGCGTAAATTTCCAGGTCACCCCAAATCCTCTGGACGGCGTAGCAAAACTAAGCGCCACCATATAGATAAGGGGGCATACTACAAACACAATGGTAAAAATATACAGTGGAAGTGCCATCCATGCAGAACTGTCAGAACGGTTTCTACGCTTCTTCATGAATCTCCTCCCTGTCTACCAGTACTGCATCTGTCGGCAGAAAACTGCATCTTACTGTCTGGCCTTCTGCTACGGATGCGTCAATTCCGTATCTGCTGGCGATCAATTGTGTACCATCACTCAGCTTCAGAGTTACACGAAGCTGACCTCCTGCGAAGTTCTTCTCTGTGACAGTTGCCTGTAAGCCCGATATACTATTCGTATCATGTATATCCGAAATCCCGCCTGCCACACTTATATCAACAGTGTCTCTGTGATCTGTACCGGTATCACCGATTACAGCAGCTTCCTGCAACAATATATTTTCGCTTCTCACAGCCAGAGTTACTTTCTCTCCTGCTGCAAGGTGTTGTTTTCCCCCTGTATCCTCTGTATCCTGCTGACTTGTTTCAAGCTTTACAATTACCTTGTCATTTCCAATTTTTACGATTGCATTCTGTCCCTGAATACTCTCTGCAACTCCATGCAGGATATTGGCATTTCCTACAAATGTTGCCACATAACTGGTCTTTGGATGATTATAGATCTCATCCGGTGTTCCGATCTGCTCTATACGTCCGTCCCTCATCACCGCGATCCTGTCAGACATATTGATAGCTTCTTCCTGATCATGAGTGATATAGATAAATGTAATTCCCAGTTTCTTCTGCAGATGCTTCAGTTCTATCTGCATCGCACGGCGAAGCTGCAGATCCAGTGCTCCCAGCGGCTCATCCAGAAGCAGTACTTCAGGATTATTCACCAGTGCTCTCGCAATGGCAACTCTCTGTTTCTGACCGCCCGAGAGTTCGGAAGGCTTTCTTTTTTCATATCCTTCAAGCTGTACCAGTTCCAGCATCTGAGAAACTTTTTTCTTAATCTCACTCTTAGGAACTTTTTTCAGTTTCAGACCATAGCCAATATTCTCCGCAACATTCATATGCGGAAAGAGCGCATAATTCTGAAATACCGTATTCACATCCCTCTGGTTCGGCTCCAGACCTGTCACTTCCCTGCCGTCCAGCCAGACACTTCCTGCATCTGGCTGTTCCAGACCGGCAATAATTCGCAGCGTTGTCGTCTTGCCGCATCCCGAAGATCCCAGCAAAGTAATAAACTCGCCTTTACTGATCTCAAGACTGATATTATCCAGAACTGCTTCGCCTTCTGTAAAACTTTTCTTTATCTCCTTCAGTTCAAGTGAAACCTCTGCCAACTATACTCAGCTCCTTTCATGTAAAAAAGTTACCAACTAAAAAAGATACGGAACCACGCGTAAAAGCTCTCGCCCCTACATCGGCTTATGCCAATGCTGACGCCTGTTACAGTGCCAGTCTCTGCATGGTTTCGCATCTGTATATGTCCATTTTTCCAATTATAGATATATCCGGTCCGTCCTGTTCCATCCAGTCTGCGGGCACTCCTGACCATGATGTCCACATAAGAAAACCGGAAATCAACCATTCTTCTTGATAGATTCCCGGTCATTATCTATTTGGTATAATCCAAAAGTTATATTAAAGGATAGGCCCGAGATTGTCAAGTAAATTTCTCTTTACAATCATGTGAATTATGTCCTCACATGACTGAAGTCACGTGCTTCCAGACGCTTTAGGCGTCAGACTAAATATCGGCGGATACGCCTGTAACTTAGGTTTGCGCAGATATGCGCTTTTTCCCATGCCAGATATGGCAGGTCCCCACATTACAGGTAGTCCGCTGTATATCTGCCTGCATCTATGCAGCCATTAAGAGTCCCATCTCAGAACTGAGTTCTCTTAGATCTGCATAAACACATGAGGTTCTACGCTTTACTGCAGGGACTTTTGCCTCCAGCAAAGACCTTTCCGTTGCCGGAAGGGGTTTTAAAAGTTCAC
>ERZ1031816.95-NODE-95-length-15437-cov-4.875049_pt1 | contig 15437 bp, 8 predicted proteins | sample MGYA00519029_ERZ1031816 | MGnify/ENA primary metagenome ERZ1031816 (study PRJEB33719, sample SAMN04261247) | wastewater metagenome | biome: rural village; feature: human; material: feces | host: Homo sapiens | place: El Salvador | collected 2014-01-14 ... | reverse complement strand
GATTCGTGACGGTGAAAAGTGGTCTGATGGCGAACCTTACACTGCCGAAGACGTTGCATACACATTCAACCTCCTTAACTCCAACAAGGCTTTGAATACCGGTGGCTTTGCTGGCTCTGCCAAGGCCCTTAGCGATACGGAAGTTCGCATCACTTTGGACAATTCTGAGTCGGTGAATGCTCTGTCGTATCTGTCCGGCACGATGATTGTCCCGAAGCATGTGTGGGAAAAGATCGATGATCCGGTGACCTATACCAATAAAGATGCTGTTGGCTCTGGGCCTTTCACAGTTAAGGGCGGGAACTTTTCCCCAACCGCTTACACGTTTAAGAAGAATCCGTACTACTGGGATGAAGGTAAGCCTGAAATTGATGGCGTCCGTTATGTTCTGATCACCGGTGGCACCCAAGCTTCTCAAAATGCTTTGACCGCTGGCGATGTGGACTGGATGTCTGCGATCTTCCCGAATATGGATGATGTGCTGTCGGGATATCCTGATATTCAGACGGTTGACGTTCCTTCTAGTCAGATGGCATTCATGACCTGTTCGAACAAAGAACTCGGCTGCAGTGGTCCTATCACTGATCCGGCAGTGCGCAAGGCTATCTATTACGCTCTTGATCGAAATCAGATTAATAAACTTGCTCTGAATGGCCAGTACAGTGAGCTGGCTGGTTCTCTGTATCCGTATGGACAGTTCACCAAGTACGCTTCGGATGACGTCCCGGATTCACCTATTCCGGGTAAAGGACGTACGGATGAAGCCGTCAAGATACTGGAGGACGCCGGCTATACGAAGGGTGATGACGGCATCTATCAGAAGGACGGAGTTAAGCTGAGCATCAAAGTCGCTGTTATGAGTGATGTCTCTGACTGGATCAACACGATTAACGTCGCCTCGCAGCAGCTGGCAAAAATCGGTATTGATCTGCATGCGGACCAAATGTCTTCTAATGAATGGACTCAGGCGATGCAGCAGGGCCAGTTTGAAATGTCCATCTATGGTCTGTGGGTCGCAGGTGCCGAACCATGGATGTTCTACAACCAGTTCTATGCCACTGCCAGTACGGCTGCAGTGGGTAAAAGCGCTTGGCCTAATTACGCTCGCTACAGCAATAAGACCGTGGATGATGCTCTTAATGTCATCAATGCCACCACTGATGTGGCGACCAAGAAGTCTGAATATGAGAAGATTCAGACTCAGGTGTTTGAGGACATGCCGTATATCCCGATTCTGCGCCAATCCGGTTTGAGCGAAATGTGGAGCGATAAGGTTACCGGTTGGCCGACAAACGATAACGTCTATGCTAATCCGCAGACTTGGGCAAATCCTGATTTGGGCATTGTCCTGAAGAACCTGAAGGTTAAGAAGTAACCTGACGGATTTTATGAATCAACGGTGCACAAGGCGTTTTAGATGTGCGCTTTGTGCACCATTTTCCATGTAGAAATGAGGTAACGATGAGGTTCTACCTGAAAAAGATAGGATTTTACCTTGTTGCATTGTTTGCGGCTTTGACATTGAACTTTGCCATCCCGCGACTGATGCCAGGTGATCCGGTTTCAGCTGTTCTTACCAGGCTTGCATCGCGAGGTGGTACTGTTGCACCCGAAACAAGGGAAGCGATTACTGCAATGCTGGGACAAGGTGGAGGCAACATCTTCCAGCAGTATATTGATTATCTGAAGAATATCTTCACCGGCAACTGGGGCGTATCTGTAACGTATTTCCCCAACCAAGTTACAACGTCCATTGCTTCTGCACTGCCTTGGACCATTTGTCTTGTCGGCACAACCACGATTATATCGTTCTTTATTCAACAGGCTCTTGGTATCTGGGCTGGTTGGCGTCGTGGTGGCGCTTTTGATAACATCATTTCCCCTGTGTCCACCATTTTCCAAGCTGTTCCTTACTTCTGGCTTGCACTCATCTTCATTTGGCTGTTTGCCCGTACGCTGCATTGGTTCCCTCAGTCAGGCGGATACAATTATCGTGAGGTTGTGCCCGGCTTCACTTGGGAATTCTTCTCGAGCGCAGTGCGGTATGCAATCTTGCCGGCCTTGACGATTCTTGTCAGCTCTCTGGGCATGGGGGTTGTCGGTATGCGTAATATGATGGTCTCCACGTTGTCTGAGGACTACATTGTTACTGCTGAGGCCAAGGGTTTAAGTCCTAAACGCATTATGATGTGCTACGCAGCTCGTAATGCAGTGTTGCCATCCATTTCTGGTTTTGGCACGTCTATCGGTGCAGTGGTGGGTGGATCGCTGCTTACTGAACAGGTGTTCTCCTATCCAGGTGTTGGTCAGATGCTTTTGCAAGCGGTGACCAGTAACGATTACGCGCTGATGCAAGGTATCTTCCTGATTATTACCGTTACTGTTCTAGTCGTGAACTTTATCATTGATTTGCTTTACGGCATTATCGATCCACGTACGCGGCAACAGGATTGAGGTTAAATATGTCTGCAACAAATTCTTCTGCTGCTGTGGCTCGTAGCCAAGCTAAACGTCGTCGCTCCGCTTTGGATGCTCTCAAGCGAGTTCTTCCTGAGCGTTCTGCAAAATTGACGGCTGGATTAACCATTGTGATCGCAATGGTTTTGTTCGCCATTATTGTTCCTATCTTCACGAAGGATCCTAATAAGATCAATGACATTGGCTTGTCTGCGCCATCTGCCCAGCATTGGTTGGGCACTACGCAGTCTGGTCAGGATGTTTTCACTCAGCTTGGCTATTCTGTCCGTGGCTCTCTGATTATTGGCTTTGCTGTTGGCTTGATTGCAACTGCGATGTCGTTCATTTTCGGTGTTCTGGGCACATATATTGGCGGAATTTGGGATGATTTGTTCTCTCTGATTACCAATATCATGCTGGTGATTCCGGGGTTGCCTCTGACCATCGTGATTTCTGCATTGATGCCTTCCAAGGGCACGATGATGTTGGTCATTGTTATTTCAATCACCGCATGGGCTGGCGGTGCCCGTGTACTGCGGGCGCAAACATTGTCGATGCGTGGGCGTGATTATGTTCTTGCCGCAAAAATTGCAGGTGAACGTCCGTGGCGCGTGATTACCGTTGAAATTCTGCCTAATCTGTTGCCTGTGATGGGATCGCAGTTTGTGTTCTCCGTTATTATGGCAATCCTGAGTGAGTCTTCGTTGTCCTTCATTGGCCTGGGGTCGACCCAATCCTTCTCGCTGGGAACCATGCTGTATTACGCGCAGAACGGTTCTGCTCTGAACACGGGCGCATGGTGGTGGTTCCTGCCACCGGGACTGATGATCGCTATCATCGGCGCCGGATTGTCCTTCATTAATTTCTCCATCGATGAAGTTATCAATCCGCGACTACGTAAGCCTACCAAGAACAGCAAGGGAAAGAAAGGGTGAACACGATGGCGACTCAGAATTCTGATATCCTGCTTTCGGTCGATAACCTCGACGTTATCTACGATACGGATGATCCGGTGCACGCCGTGCAGAACGCTACATTCGAATTGCGTCGCGGTGAGATGCTTGGTTTGGCTGGTGAATCCGGTTGCGGCAAGAGTACATTGGCGTATAGCATCAATCAAATGCTGAAAGCTCCGGGTAAGATTAACTCTGGCTCTGTGATTTTCCATGATAAGCCAGGGAAAGATATTGATATCCGTGCTTTGTCGGGGCGTTCATTGCGTGAATACCGTTGGGAGAAAACCTCCATGGTGTTTCAGGGCGCCATGAATTCATTAAGTCCTGTAACTAAGATTGGTAAGCAACTTGCCGATATTTATAAAACTCATCGCCCTCATATGGCGAAGAGCGAACGACAAGACCGTTGCGCACATTTGCTTGAGATGGTGCATGTTGATCCAAATCGTCTAGCTGCTTACCCGTTTGAACTTTCCGGCGGCATGCGTCAGCGTGTGATGATTGCCATGGCTTTGGCTCTTGAGCCGCAGCTGATTATTATGGATGAACCGACCACGGCGTTGGACGTTGTTGTACAGCGTGAAATCATCGAGGAAATTTCGGAATTGCGCCGTGACAAGGGCTTCTCTGTTATTTTTATCACGCATGATTTGCCGATGCTCTTGGAGATCACGGACAAAATTGCTGTGATGAAAGATGGTGTCATCGTAGAACAAGGCGTTTCTGAAGACGTGTATTTCAATCCGAAGCATCCGTATACACAACGGTTGCTGAGCTCGTTCCCATCTTTGACAGGAGATCGTGGCTCATTCGTTCGTGTTCCACGCCATGCGTGAAAGGAATAATCATGTCAGTATTGAAGCTTGAGCATGTAAAAAAAGATTTTACCCTGCGTAATGGTTTGAAAACCACGACGATTCATGCGGTGAAGGATGCATCATTCGAGTTAGCTTCGGATAAGACCATTGCTCTTGTTGGTGAGTCTGGTTCCGGGAAATCGACAATCGCCCGAATGATTACATGTTTGGAGACGCCGACTTCTGGAAGCATCACGTTGGACGGCAAGCCTGTCCCTACGCATGGTAAGGATTTGTACGAATACCGTCATAATGTGCAAATGGTATTTCAGGATCCGTTCGCTTCCTTGAATCCATATCATACGATTTTCCACCATATTCTTCGTCCTCTTATGATTAATCACATGGCAAATAGCCAAGAGGAATATGAGCAGAAGGTTATCGAACTGCTGGAACGTGTTGAATTAACGCCTGCCGTCAATTTCATGTATCGACGCCCTCATGAGCTGTCTGGTGGACAGCGTCAGCGCGTCGCAATTGCACGTGCATTGGCTCCTAAGCCAAAGGTTCTAATTGCGGATGAGCCTGTTTCGATGTTGGATGTTTCTTTGCGGTTAGGCGTGCTTAACCTGCTGTCTAGAATTCAGCAGGAAGAACACATCGGCATGCTGTACATTACCCATGATCTGGCGACTGCTCGCCATTTTTCGGATGAGATTATGGTGATGTGTCATGGAGACATTATTGAACATGGTCCTTCTGATGATGTGATTTTGAATCCGCAGCAAGACTACACGAAAGTGTTGCTTAATGCCGCGCCTGATCCGGAGAAGCATTTCGCGAAGATTCGTGACGAGCGTAGCCGTCAGTAATGCCGCATGGAATACGTCTGATCATCATCTGATTGCTTGCAACTCCCTCGGCCTATGGCCGAGGGTTCCATATAAAGGAGTACTTTATGCAAATCGCAAACCCCGTTCTCCCGGGATTCAATGCCGATCCCTCGATGATTCGGGTCGGGGATACCTACTACATCGCCAATTCCACGTTCGAATGGTTCCCAGGTGTCCGTCTGCACGAGTCCAAGGACATGGTCCATTGGAACCTGTTGCCGAGTCCACTGAGCCGCACGAGCCAGCTTGACATGCGCGGCAATCCGTCATCCGGTGGCATCTGGGCTCCGGATCTTTCCTATGCGGACGGCAAATTCTGGCTGATCTACACGGACGTGAAGGTCGTGAACGGTGCGTTCAAGGATTGCACGAACTATTTGGTCACTGCCGAAAGTATCCATGGTCCGTGGAGCGAGCCGATTCGTGTGAACGGTGTCGGCTTCGACGCAAGCCTGTTCCATGACGACGATGGCCGCAAGTATCTGGTGCAGCAGACTTGGGATTTTCGTGAGTACCATCATGGCTTCGACGGCATCACACTGACCGAATTCGATGTGAAGACGATGAAGCTCAAGCCGGAAACTGAACGTACGATTTGGCGCGGTACGGACGTCAAACTCACCGAGGGACCACATCTGTACAAGATCAATGGCTATTACTACCTGTTCGCCGCTGAAGGCGGTACCGTGTATACGCATCAGGAAGTCGTGGCCCGATCCAAGTCTTTGGACGCGTTGTCCTTCGAAGGCATGCCGTCGAATCCGTTCATCACGAATTTCGACACGCCGCGTTCCTATCTGCAAAAGCAGGGGCATGGCGCGCTGGTCGATACCCCGTCCGGCGAATGGTATTACGCCTCGCTGTGCGGTCGTCCGTGGCATCACGACAATGAATCTTTCACTGATCCGCGCGGCTGGTGCACGCTGGGGCGTGAAACCTCCATCCAGAAGGTCGAATGGACCGAGGATGGCTGGCCGTATATTGTCGGAGGCCATGGCGGACAGCGTTATGTGGATGCTCCGAAGGATGCCATCGAGACCGAGGCACCTGCGGATCACAGCCAGCATGACGATTTCATGTCCGATACGTTGGATTTGAATTGGAATACGCTGCGTGTGCCGTTCGATGGCAAGATGGGCAAGGTCGGTGGCGGCGTGTTGGAACTGCGTGGCCAGGGCTCGCTGTGCAACCTTTTCGATCTGTCGTTGGTGGCACGTCGTTGGCAGGCGTTCAACTTCGATGCGACCGTAAAGGTTGAGTTCGATCCGAAGAACTACCGCCAGATGGCCGGCCTGACGAACTACTACGATGATTTATGCTGGTCGTGGGTGTTCGTGACTTGGGACGAGCGGCGGCAATGCCGCGTGATTGAGGTCGCTCAGAACGATTTCAACAACTACACGTCGTTCCTGCGGGATACCGCTCCAGCAGTGCCGGATGACGTGAAGTCCGTGTGGCTGCGCACGAAGGTGCGCAAGCAGTGGTATTCGTATGAATATTCGTTTGATGGGACTTCATGGGTCAATTTGGGCGTGAAACTGGACGCGAAGATCCTGTCGGACGACTATATCCTGCGTCGATACGGCGGATTCTTCACCGGAGCATTCGTCGGTTTGGCTGCAATCGATCTTTCTGGATACGACAGGGTTGCGAAATTCAGCGAATTCGATTATCGGGAATTGCCCGATAACGAGTAGGTGTTTTGGTGGCGACGGGAGCTGTGTTTTCGTCGCCACTGACGTATGCAAGCCGTCATGAATCGTATATGGAGGCTTTATGTGGACTTGTCAAAGATGGAAGAAGGAAGAGCAACGATGCTTGCGATGCCGAAGATTTTCGATGACGGATGTGTGCTGCAATCCGAGCAGGACGTACCGGTATGGGGTTGGTGCGAACCATGGCGGAGCGTTACTGTCACGGTTTAGGAACATGTGTGAATAAGGAGATTCAGCAATGAAGTTTGAATACCATGTCAAACCAACCGGTAGCGATGTTGCGTGCGGTGACGCGGAGCATCCGTTCGCCACGATTTCCAAGGCCGCACAGATGGCCTCTCCGGGTGATACGGTAATCGTGCATGAAGGCGTATACCGCGAACAAGTCGATCCGAAACGCGGCGGTCTGAGTGAACATGAGCGCATCACCTACTGCGGAGCCGAAGGCGAAGCACGGCCGGTTATCAAAGGCTCGGAATGCGTGCAGGGCTGGACGGAATTGGACGATCATCCGCATGTGTGGACGGTGGTGCTTGATAATACGATGTTCGGGGATTTCAATCCATTCGCGACCCCGATTTTCGGCGACTGGCTGGAAATGCCTAAGTTCGGCAAGGATCCGGACAAACATCTTGGCGATGTGTATCTCAACGGTGTTTCCTTCTTCGAATCGACGACGTTGGAAGGCGTATACGATCCGCAGCCGCGTGATACGGATGAGGATTTCGCGTTGAAGATTCCCTGCCCTGTGCCGGATGTGGACCGTACACGTTATGTATGGCATGCCGAAGTGGACGAAAATGCCGGCACCACAACGATCTGGGCGAATTTCCAAGGTGTCGATCCGAATGAGGAACTGGTGGAGGTCAGTGTTCGTCGCACATGCTTCTTCCCTTCCCGCAACCATGTCAACTACATCACCGTGCGTGGCTTTGAAATGGCGCAGGCCACTGGAGATTGGGCGCCGCCTACCTCGCAGCAGTGGGGCATGATCGGCCCGAACTGGTCGTATGGCTGGATCATCGAAGACAACGTGCTGCATGACGCCAAATTCTCCGCGGTGTCATTGGGCAAGGAAATCTCATCCGGCGACAACGAGTGGGCGAAAACCGAGCGCAAGACCGGTTACCAGTACCAGTTGGAGGCCGTGTTCAAGGCCCGTCGCATCGGCTGGGAAAAGGGGCTGATCGGCGGTCATATCGTACGCAACAACGACATCTACGAGTGCGGACAGAATGCCATCGTCGGACATATGGGCAGCGCATTCTGCCGTGTCGAGCATAACCATGTCCATCACATTGCGTTGAAGCGTGAATTCTTCGGATGGGAGGTCGCTGGCATCAAATTCCATGCCGCATTGGATACGGTCATTGCCGACAACAACATCCACGACTGCTCGCTGGGTATGTGGATGGATTGGCAGACGCAGGGCACGCGCATCACGCGCAATGTGTTCCACGATAACGTCCGTGACCTCATGATTGAAGTGAGTCATGGGCCGTATCTGGTGGACAATAACGTTTTCGCCTCGCCGGTGATGTTCCAGAACTGGTCGCAAGGTGGTGCCTTCGTCAACAATCTGATTTGCGGCGGCATTGAACCGCATACCGTCCCCGACCGTTCCACGCCGTATCACTATCCGCACACCACCGAGGTGGCCGGGTGCGCTGTGGTATCCGGCGGCGATGAGCGTTGGCTGAACAACATGTTCGCGCCGCAACCGGTGAAACCGACCGTCGGTGAATATGGTTTGTCCGCCTACAGCGATTGCCCGATGTCGATGCATGAATACTTGGAACGCCAGCGGGCCATGTGGGCAGATCCTTCGCAGGGTGGTGGTGAGCGCAATCCTTTGCAGTCTCTATACGCGGGCGGCAACATCTATCTGTCCGGCGCACAGGGGCTGAACAAGCAGGAAGGTGCGGCCGACGATTCGGAACGCATGCAGGAGGACGCCCCGTTCTTCGGCGGCACCGCCTCCACGAGCGTTGTGTGTGATGAGCCCATGCCGGTGACATTGGTCGAAGAACCCGATGGACTGTACCTGCGGTGCACTGTGCCACAGGCCGTCGTCGATACCAGGATGCAGGTCGTCACCAGCGATATGCTCGGCGTGCCTCGCATCGTGGAGGAACGCTATGAACAGCCCGATGGCAGTGACTATGTGCTGGACACCGACTTGCTGGGACAAGCCTTGACGGCAACGGAACGCAAGGCCGGGGCGTTGAATGGTCTTGTCTCCGGAGAGAATCGCATCCGAATCTGGGAATGGAACAACTGATATGACAAATGCAACCGATACCAACAAGACATTGGGCGAGTCCATGTTCGCACAGTGCGGATATGCCCAGGACGCCATCGATAAGCGCGTGTCACAGGTCTGGCATGAAATTTTCGAAGGTCCGAACAAATTCTATTGGGAGAACGACGAAGGTCTTGCCTATGTGATGGACACCGGCAACAACGATGTACGTACCGAGGGTATGAGCTATGCGATGATGATCGCCCTGCAATACGACCGTAAGGACGTATTCGACAAGCTGTGGGGCTGGGTAATGCGTCACATGTACATGGAGGACGGTCATCATGCGCATTATTTCGCATGGTCGGTCGCGCCGGACGGTACGCCGAACTCGAATGGTCCTGCACCTGACGGCGAGGAATATTTCGCGATGGACCTGTTCCTCGCCTCCCGTCGCTGGGGTGATGGCGAGGATATCTACGAATATTCCGCATGGGGACGCGAGATCTTGAGATATTGCGTTCATAAGGGCGAACGCTACGACGGCGAGCCCATGTGGAATCCCGACAACAAGCTCATCAAGTTCATTCCGGAAACCGAGTGGAGCGATCCGTCCTACCATCTGCCGCACTTCTATGAAGTATTCGCCGAAGAAGCCGACGAAGAAGACCGTCCATTTTGGCATGAGGTAGCCGCCGCGAGCCGTCGCTATCTGCAGGCGGCCTGCGACGAGCGGACCGGCATGAACGCTGAATACGCGGATTATGACGGAAAGCCGCATGTCGACGAGTCCAATCATTGGCATTTCTATTCCGACGCCTACCGTACCGCGGCGAATATCGGACTGGATGCAGCCTGGAACGGTCCGCAGGAAGTGCTGTGCGACCGCGTCGCCGCGCTGCAGCGATTCTTCCTGACCCACGACCGTACTAGCGTCTACGCCATCGACGGCACCGCCGTGGATGAGGTCGTGCTTCATCCGGTCGGATTCCTGGCCGCGACCGCGCAAGGCGCACTTGCGGCGGTGCATTCGGCCCAGCCCGACGCGGAACATAATGCCCGTGAATGGGTGCGCATGCTGTGGAATACGCCGATGCGAACCGGCACGCGTCGTTACTATGACAACTTCCTCTATGCTTTCGCCATGCTGGCGTTGAGCGGAAAGTATCGGTATGAATGATGATTACCTCAACTAATCCTATGGTCTACACGGATTTTCCTGATCCAGACATCATCCGGGTCGGGGACGTGTATTACATGGCCACTACGACTATGCATTTCACACCCGGGTGCGATATTCTGCGCAGCTATGACCTAGTGCATTGGGAATTCATTGCGCACGCATTGAATATCGTGGCGGATACCCCTGAAGAACGTTTGGAATGTGAAGGTGCCAACGCCTACGGTCGAGGCATGTGGGCGCCGTCACTGCGTTACCATCGGGGCACCTGGTATGTGTTGTTCGCCGCCAACGATACGCATACCAGCTATCTGCTGACGGCGGACGATCCATGCGGCCCATGGCGAAAGCGTGAGCTTGACGGCTTCTATTACGACAGCGGACTGTTCTTTGATGACGATGATCGAGCCTATGTCGTACATGGGCAGTCGACATTGCGCATCACGGAGTTGAATCCTGAATTAAGCGGGCCGATGCCGGGTGGGCTCGACCGGGTCATCGTGCAGGACGATCCGCAGGCCGACCTTGGTTATGAGGGCAGTCACCTGTACAAGCATGATGGACGCTATTACGTCTTCACCTGTCACTTCCCGCAAGGCAAGGGCAAAACAGAAGCCTGCTTGATGGCCGAATCCTTGGGTGGCGCTTTCGAAGTGCGTGAAATTATCGACGACGACCTGTCCTTCCACGGTTACGGAGTCGCGCAAGGCGGTATGGTGGACACTCCGGACGGCGACTGGTATGCATTCATGATGCAGGACCGCGGCGGTGTGGGACGCGTGCCGATACTGATGCCGATGCGGTTCGGCGAGGACGGATTCCCCGTCGTCGGCGAGAACGGCAAAGTGCCGCAGTCGGTCAGCGTGTCGGCTGCAAGCTGTGCCGAACCTGTCACGCCCATCAACGGCAGTGAATTCATAGCCCGGTATAACGCCGAAGGCGGAGTCGATGCCGACTGTCTGCAGCCATACTGGCAGTTCAATCACATCCCACATAACGAATACTGGTCACTGACGGAACGTCCGGGAGCATTCCGCCTGCATTCCGGACGCATCAGCTCGAATCTCAATCATGCATGGAACACGCTGACGCAGCGCACGATGGGGCCTGTGACGGTGGCCGAAGTCACCGTCGACGCGTCGACATTGCATGATGGCGACTTCGCCGGATTGGCGGCGTTCCAAGGATGCTATTCCTACATCGCGCTTACGCGAAGGAACGGCCGCACGATGCTGACCGTCCAATACAAGCCGGTGAATGACGATTCCATCTTCTCCGACGATGATTGGGACAGTCCAGCCGTAACGGATGCGGAAATCATGGCGGATGCGGATTGCATGCGCCTGCGCGCGGTATATGATTTCACCGATTGCAAGGATGAAGTGACGTTCTTCTACCGCGATGCGGATACGCCGGAATCCGAATGGTGTCCATTGGGGACAGCGCACCGGATGGTCTTCAAAATGGATCATTTCACAGGTTGCCGTATCGGATTGTTCCTGTATTCGACAAAAGAGACCGGTGGAATCGCCGATTTTTACGACTTTGCGTATTCGGCGCCGGATACGAAGGAAAGAGAGCAATGAAGCGACAGGTCATAGTGGCGCAAGGAACTGTCGAAGGTTTGGCGGCTGAAGATCAGGGCATCACCGTGTTCCGAGGGGTCCCGTTCGCCCAGCCTCCCGTCGGCGGTCTGCGCTGGCGTGCGCCGCAGCCGGCCCTGCCATGGGATGGTGTGCTGCAAGCCTTCGATTTCGGGCCTACCGCGATGCAGCCGACGCCGGGCGCCTCCGATGATTTCTATGATCGTGAATGGGGCACCGATCCGGCCGTGCCGATGAGCGAGGATTGCCTCTACCTGAATATTTGGACTCCGGCATTACGCGGATATGGTGCGGATAGCATGGTAGCCTCCGAAAAGCTGCCGGTCATGGTCTGGATCTACGGCGGAGCCTATCAATGTGGCGGCACATTTGAAAAGGAATTCGACGGCACACATCTCGCCGCGAACGGCGTCGTTGTGGTCAGTGTGGCCTATCGTCTGAATGCATTTGGGTTTATGACGCACCCTTTGCTGCATGAGGAGGCCGTAGAACGCGGCGACGGCGAACCATATGCGAATTTCGGATTCCTGGATCAGCGTGCCGGAATCCAATGGGTGAAGGAAAACATCGCGAAGTTCGGCGGAGATCCGGAAAACATCACGGTTTTCGGCCAATCGGCCGGTGCCGCCAGCGTCTTGGCCCAGATCTGCTCGCCGATGAATCATGGCCTGTTTCAGAAAGCCATCATGCAATCCGGCGCAGGCTTAGGGTATTTCAATGCGCGGCAGGACACGCTGGAGCATGCGCAGGCCAACGGAATCCGTCTGTTCGAAGCATTGGGTGTCTCCACGCTGGAGCAGGCCCGTGCAATCCCGGCCCGAACGGTATTGGAAGCCGCCGAGTCCCTGCCTGTTCCACCGGACAGCGGACGTGAAGATGACTGGTCGATGATTGTCAATTGGGTGCCATGCGTGGACGGCCTGTTCCTTCCCGATCAGGAGGAGCGTATCGTCGAGGGCTGCAAGGCCAACAACGTCGACATGCTGGTCGGCAACACGACCAATGAGTTCATCGCTTCGACTGAAGATGGGAAGCCTGTGCATGTCGGCCAGCTCGGCAATCTCACGCTGATCCGCAAATGGACCGCAAGCGGTGGGACCGCGCCATACTACTATCATTTCGATGTCGCCATGCCGGGGGATGATGCCGGAGCCTTCCACTCGTCCGATCTGTGGTTCTCCTTTGGAAGCCTTGCGAAATGCTGGCGTCCGTTCGTTGGCTGGCATTACGATCTGGCAAGGCGAATGGGGCTGTACTGGACCAATTTCGCAGCCAATGGCGATCCCAACGGAACGGACCGTGACGGAACGCCGCTTCCTGTATGGGATCCTTGCATCGGTGAGGAATGCCCCGCCATGCATTTGTGCCAAGAACCGGGCATGCTGACGGATTGGCTTACCGAAACGGATCAAAAAGCATTCGGCCTGTGACGGCATGCCGTTGATGTATAAATACTGATATGTAAACAGGGACGGTCTTTGTGGATCGTCCCTGCCGCATAATGGTTTGCCGTTGCGCGTGCAGGAGGATTTCGAAACTGATTATCCGACTTTTCACCGGTTCCGTCGTCTGGTTCGTCGGTGGTGTTTCGCGGAGGCTCGGGCCATTAAAGACCCTGTTCGGCGTCGTGCGGATATCACGTAGTCGGTAGGAGCCTTGCCGTTTATCTGCTGTTTGAGCATGTCGGTCATGGCGTCGCCCATGTGTATCGTCGCGTTGGATGCCTTGAAATCGTTGGTACTCCGCCGTTTTGGCATGAAAAAAGGGCTTCCGGATTTCTCCGAAAACCCTCAAGGCGGAGTCAGAGGGATTCCGTGTCTGTTGCCATAAAACCGCTATTTTCAATGGTTTCCGGTTGTGTTCGTATTGAAAACCACCGGAAGTATACCGAAAAATATACCGGTTCATACGCCCTGTTTGAAAAGCGGCGGCATACCATGAATGTTCACAGAATATTCACATTTCATAGTGTATGAAACCATGGTTCATATGGAATGGTTCACCGGATTGTGCCATACAGACCTCAAAAACGCGTTTAAACGGCATTCTAACGGCTTTTCATATGAAATACGATGAAGTATTCATGTTCATGCTGAAACCGCGTTAAAACCGCCTTAGAATGATTCTATTCAATATTCAATGGTTTCAAACTCATGTTTGATAGATAATAAGCATTGAAACCGTGAATCATCGGATTCCATAACAGTGAGTATGGTTCATGGTTTCAAATTGATAACATAGATAATGAACCGCGTCGGATTACGCAAATTGTTAATCCATCATGAGATGAATCCGGTGAATCAGGTATCGTGAACCGCAATGAGATTGAAATCACGGATTGATGGATGAAATGGTATTCATTGGAATGAACATTTTCATACGGCATTTCAACGAAATATAAATCAGGTATCGTGAACCGCAATGAGATTGAAATCATGAGAGTCAGGTTGTCATGAACCGTCAATGAGATTGAAAATCATGTGTATGAAATAAGTGAACTAAGAACTTAAAAACCTGTTAAAATATTGGGAATCGTTTTCAATGTAATGGTTCAAACATTGGTAGGCAATAAGCATACAGGTGAGGTTTCAAATAGCATTAACGCGGCAGTGATACAACGCGAATAATGTGAAATCTTGTTCTAATGTTGGGGATTGTAGGTAGCAATAACGGCAAGAGCCAGGAAAACGATAGGAGTAGCGTCCGGCGGAGCCTACACCGTGTATCACCGTATGCCCTTATAGACCGGATTCTTTCAAAAAAAAATCCCGAGGGTAGGGATTCTTATACTTAAATATAGATAGAATAGTGGTCCACCTGACGGCGGCGTTTTTAAAAAATGAAACCATGATATTTAAACATTGTCATTAATATATTGCGGCGTGCCGGTCAAGGAACAAACCGGCGCGCCGTTTCCTTTTGATAGATGATTCATGAAAACATTCAACAAAGGATTATGGATTATGATTATTTTAAATAGTATTGTCTATGCGGCGGATTTGGCTGATTTAAGCGCAGTATGGAACAGCATGGTTCAGAAATGGATCAGCCCTATTGTTATAATGGTAATGGGAACACTTTCATTAAAATTCTTATTGAATCGCCAATGGAGCCAGTTCATTAACTTCTTAACAATTGGAATCGCTGTTGCTGTTGTTGTATATATCGCCCCGGAATACTTTTCACAGAATAGCGCGGCAATTAAAAGCGCCAGTGATACGGCGAAAATGATTAACTGAAACGAATATGATTGGATTGTTTGATATATAATACATGAAATGAATCCAATCCATATCCAATAATGAAACCGGTGAGAATACAAATCACCGGTTTCATTGTATTTGAATGAAAATATATAATATTGAAAATCCGTGAAAATCGATGCCGTCCACAGGGCTGAATATTACGTGCGCTGTGGACGGCATATTTGATTGAAACTATGAAAAACCGCGTTCCTGACTAATGATACTTGAAATGTTGAAAATCGCTGTCAGAATCGAAATGAGCGTTTCAAATAGTATTTGAATAATATGTTATTTCAATGTTGAAGGCCGCCGCTTCCCCGTTGAAGCGTTCTGCCTGTATGCGGCGAT
>ERZ1031816.91-NODE-91-length-15637-cov-4.941214_pt1 | contig 15637 bp, 10 predicted proteins | sample MGYA00519029_ERZ1031816 | MGnify/ENA primary metagenome ERZ1031816 (study PRJEB33719, sample SAMN04261247) | wastewater metagenome | biome: rural village; feature: human; material: feces | host: Homo sapiens | place: El Salvador | collected 2014-01-14 ... | reverse complement strand
GCGGATTTGAACGGGCTGGTTTGAGCCGGTTTAGATCGGTTTCGGCTGGTACACGGTCTGGAAGTCCGATTCGGGAGAAACGGACAACCAAGATGGGCGCATTACACCTCAGACGTCCGATTCTGCAGAATCGGACAATCAGCGGCGTCGCGCAAACCACACGTTGATCAGCGAGCCGACCACCACCAGTGCGACACCGATCCAGAATGGCATGCCCAACGTCACGCCCAATAGGAGCGTGCTGGAAGCAGTGGAGAACAGCGGCGTCGCATACGAACCGATCGCAAGCGTTTCCATACTGCCATGTAGCATGCCATACCCCCAGCACGCGTAGCCGCCGGCAATCGACGCGGCACATGCGAGCAACGCAATATAGCCGCCGATGCCAGGCGCTACAGCTGGCAAACCGTCACCCGAAACGAAATGGATAATCCACAGCACAACAGCAACGCAACAGAAGAAAATCGTCGTACCATCGTAACCATCGGACATCGATGGCGTCACGGTCGCGTAAATCGCCCAAATAAAGGCACCTGCGAACGCGAGCGCGTACGGCAATGGATTGCTGGCGATATTGGCGACCGCTTCCTGCACGTCAAGGTTTTCACCGCCGACCGCCATTGCCACGCCGACGGTGGCTACGATTGCACCCGGCAGCGCTTCGGAGACCGAGCCGCGTTTGTGCGACACGGCGGCGGTCATCAGTACCAGCAGCGTCGGCCACAAATAATTGACGAGGCTGACTTCCACAGATTGCGCGTTCGTTGTGGCCAGACCGATCGACAGCGAGATCGACGCCTCGTATGCGATGAACATGAGTCCGCCTGCGACGAGGTACTTGCGTGGCGCTTGGCTAATCGGTTTCGGCCGTCGCACGATGAGCAGGAGCATGCCGCCGACAGTGTAGATGAGCGCCGAGCCGAGCGTGGTACCGAACGATTCGGAAACGAGTCGCACGAGGCCGGCCATGAAGCCCCACAGGACGATTGCGAACAGGCCGATGAGTGTCGCCGTGTGTGATATGGCATGGCCAAATAGGGGGTTACTGGGGCGTTCGCCTGCGGATTCGGCGGGAAGTTTCTGATCCGTATTCACGGATTCCAGCCTACCTGCCGCCCACCCCGCATGTCCGATTCTGGAGAAACGGACACTATTTGTTGGTTTACCGCCGCCTGGCCTCCTTAACCAATGGCACGATGATGCCCACGACGCCACACAGCACACCGCCAATCGGCCACGGGACCCAGAACACCTTCATCCACGCGTCAACATCACTGCCCGCCATTCCAAGAAAAAGCATAAGCAACGCGACAACAGTTGCTAACAACATGATCACGCCACAAATTGCACCGGTAAGTCTGCTGTAAAATCTGTCCGACTCGCTCATCGTCGGGTGCGGCACGGAACGTCCCTCGCGCACGCTTTCCTCTTCGGCTTCACGATTGTATTTGTCCACATTCACCTTGTCATGCGTCATCCCGGACATAATGAAACAGAACACCGCCGCGGCCACGCAAGCCAGCAGAACGCTGTCCGGCCACCCCGCGTCTCCGTCGGCAACAAACTCGTCACAAAACACTCGCACGCACACGCCCGCCAAAATCAGCACGGCACCAATCGCAACACCAATCGCCAATACGACCGACGCACGTGACTTGTCCTCATTCGTGTAAAAATCCTGCACATACGGGTGGCGACGGCGGAAATCGCCATGCATGATTCCGGCCGGTATCAGCAAAGCGAGACCGACCATCGCGCCAACCAACGTGCATACTGTGACCAGCACGTCGTTCACCGGCGACGGCCCCAAGACAGACCCCTCCGGCGAAAACAACATGCCAACCGCGACTCCGAGGATAATTGCGGCCACACCAATCGCAATAAGCCACGCAAAACGCCTCATATGACTGTCGTAGCCAACCACATCCTGCACGATATGTCGGGGCACGCTTTGCGGAATGTCCGCCCCATCTCGCGTGTCCGATTCTGGAGAAACGGACAATTGAACACCGGTTTTGGCACCTTGTGCGTCCGATTCACCAGAATCGGACATTCCTGCGACCTGCGATGCCGCAAACCCGATTACCCCCGGAACCTCGCCAACAGCAGCGTCGCCCACCCCAACCGACGCGGCCACACCATCCGTATCAGCAGCCAAGTCCACGCGTCCCGCACCCCCACAACCCGCCGACGCGCGCACGTCGCCCATGACCAAATCATCCAACGTCACGCCGAACATGTCGCAAAGCATCAGCAGCTTGTCCATTTCGGGGTATGCCTTCTCGGACTCCCATTTCGAAATTGCCTGCCGGGAAACGCCCAGCAGCATTGCCAGCTGTTCCTGCGTCATGTTGCGCGAACCGCGCAGATACTGCAGATTCTCTTTGAAACTCATGTCTGCCCTTTCGTCGAGTTTCCATATCGCCTCGACTTGCGATTATTGGCGATTGCCAAGCAACAGCTTGTCATAAACGTCTCGTTCCACGCCACCATCTTTCGGTTGCATTGCGGCTCGCAACCGAATTTTGCGACGCAACCGACAGTTGCGCGGCGCGAAGTTGACTTCACGGGTCTTTTACGGCAATAGAAAAAACCTTGGAATTCCAACGATTCCAAGGGTTTCGAATGGAGCGGATGACGGGAGTCGAACCCGCCTCTAAAGCTTGGGAAGCTTTCGTTCTACCGATGAACTACATCCGCAAGGTTGTGCCTTTTGGGCACGAAACTTCAGTTTAGCACGCAACGGATGCGTATGCGGACACAGACCGACATGCGATATCAATTTTCCGCAATATCACGGAAACTCAGCCGCGCGGCCGCTGCGAATAGTCGCGAAAAGATCCGCCAGCCGAGCCGACCGAATCATGCCCGGACCCATACTGCGTTCCAAATTGCGGACCACCGGCACCAGCCATCGCAGAACGTCCGCCTTGCCGAATATCCGCCGCCGCAACGCCGCTCGTGGCATAGCCACCGGCCAAATATCCGGACTGCACGCCCTGCTGACGCATCTCCTGCCCCATCTGCATCAGCCGCGCAATGCGATCCGAGGTCGGCGGGTGCGTAGAAAACAGCTTGGAGAAACCTTCCGCAGAAAACGGATTCGCAATCATCATCGCAGCAACCGACTGCGTACCAGCAGTCTTCTGCATCGGCATCGTCTCAGCGCCGTTCGAAATCTTATTCAATGCGGACGCGAGCGCCTCCGGATCTTCCGTAAGCATGGAACCATCTTCGTCAGCATCATATTCTCGCGTACGCGAAATCGCCATCTGAATAAGCGAAGCGGCAATTGGCGCAAGAATCGTACTCAACAGCACACCCAGCAATCCAAGACCATTAGAAGACGAGTCATTACGATCGTCGCGCGAATTGCCACCACCGAAATACATGAGCGAATAGCCTAGATACGAAATGACCGTCGCCATTGCGGACGCGATTGCAGACGTCAGGATGTCGTGATTGTACACGTGCATAAGCTCATGACCGAGCACGCCGCGAATCTCACGTTCGTTGAGCATCTGCAGAATGCCCTGTGTGCAGCAGACCGCCGCATGACGTTCATTGCGTCCCGTTGCGAACGCATTGGGACTCATGGTTGGGGCGATATAAATACGTGGCATAGGCTTGCCCGCCTTTGCCGACAGTTCGCGCACGATTTTGTACAGTACCGGCGCTTCCTGCTCGCTGACTTCCTGCGCACGCATGGATGCGATCGCGAGTTTGTCGGAAAACCAGTAGGATGCGAACGTTGAGCCAAGTCCGATGAGAATGTAGATACCAAGTGTGCGCTGACTGCCACCGGTCGCCCACCAAATGAGCATGATGACGCCCCACATCAACGCGAATAACAGCGTTGTCTTCAAGCCATTGCAATGGCCATGCACCTGCAATTTGCCGTTCATGGTCACTAGCGTAGAAACGGAGTCTGAGTTTTTGCTGGATATGCGCTGGAGACTGGGCTGTGGAAAGGACCAGGGGCAGTTGCGGAAGTTCGCACGCTCAGCTTCTCCCCGGGTGTCCGATTCTGGAGAAACGGACATCCGATGCATGCCAAGAGGCCTTTGGGTGACCGAATCGGGAGAATCGGACAAGTAGCAAGTCCTTCGTCCACATCACATATCCAATTCACCAGAAACAGACAAGCACAGGATAAAAAACGTCTTGGGTGTCCGATTCTGGAGAATCGGTCACCCAAGACGCATAAAAGAAGCTTGAAACCTATCGGACCGGGTTCCAAACACCCACCTTAAGCGTGAGCCAGGGCGCGCATCTGCTCTGGATCGATGACCTTCTTGTGTTCACGGCCTTCCTTCGCACCCTCGGCACGTTCGAACGCATCGATCTTCTTCCAGCCGGCGAAGTCGATCGGCTTGACTCCACGGGAGGCCAGCAGTCGGTCGATGGACTCCGGATCACGATCGTCAGCCACACGACCGCCCTCAGCAGCCTTCGACAAATCCTCCAGCATATTGGTCACGATCAGCAGTGCGTCGGACTTGGTGGAGCCGATCAGGCCAACCGGACCACGCTTCGCCCAACCGGTGGCATACAGACGTTCACGCACCTGCGCGCCGTCCTCGGCCGAAGCGGTCGTGGTGATGCGTCCGTCACCGTTCGCGTTCGCCAGATGCGCGTGACGCTCGTCGTACGCGATGCCCGGAGCGATGGCCGGCTTGTAGCCGATCGCATGGTATACGGCCTGCACCGGATACTCCTCGAATTCGCCGGTGCGGCTCATCTTGCCGTCAGCCGACGTTTCGGTCTTCTCCACGCGAATGCCAACGACCTTGCCGTCCTCGCCCAGCACTTCGACCGGCGCGGAATTGAAGTGCACATAATACTTGCGATCCGCCGTATTACCCTCGTAATCCACGTCACCGTCATCTTCCATGTCTTCCGCCATCTCACGAATCGTGAACAGCTCTTCGACCATCTGACGGGTCAGCTTGTCTTTGCCGGCCTCTTCAATCGTGTCTTCATCCAAATCGAAATCGTCTTCGTTAATGATCAGCTGCACTCCCGGCAGCTTCTCCATCTCACGCAATTCCTGTACGGAGAACTTGGCTTGCGCCACACCGCGGCGGATGAACAGGTGCAGCACGCGAGCCTTGTTCGCCTTGACACCCTCGTACACATTGTCTGGAATGTCAGTGCGTTCCTTCAGATCGTCGGCATTGCGCATGAGTTCGCGCGCCACATCCATGGCCACGTTGCCGCCGCCGATCACGGCGACTTCCTCAGCTTCAAGCGGCCATTCGCGAGCGCCGGTCGGATAACCGTCGTACCATTCCACAAACTTGGCTGCGCCATACACACCATCCAGGTCGGCACCCGGCAGTCCAAGCGGCTTGTCCTCAACGGCACCGGTGGCGAACAGCACGGCATCGTAACGCTCAAGCAGCTCGTCGAGGGTCACGTCCTTGCCGAATTCCACGTCGCAATACAGGTGGATGTCGGGGTTGTCGAGCGTCTTTTCGAGCGCCGACGCGATGAATTTGATGGACGGGTGGTCGGGGGCCACTCCGTAGCGCACCAGGCCGAACGGCACAGGCAGCTTTTCGAACAGGTCGATGCGAGCGGCAGTGCCGAGGCCAAGCCCCTCGCCGAGCTTCTTCAACTGGCGCAGGAAAATGTCAGAGGAGTAGACGCCTGCAGGGCCGGCTCCGATTACAGCAATACGAAGTTCATTAGTTTCAGTCACGCGCTCTAGCCTAATGCATTCCCTGCATTTGCAACAGGGGCGCACGAGTATTTTCTTGCGACTTCCTCACGCATGCGCGCCCGACGGAGTACGGGGTCATGTCGCCGGCGAACACCACCGTAAGTAATAAACAAACCGTATACTATGTGCGACACTATGCACTGTCAATCGATTGACACCGTCACTGCAACGCGTTGTGGTGGGAAAATTTACGATTGTGGCGCGCACCGTATCACGAAGAAGAAGAATTATGAGTGACTCCAACAACTTGGCGCAATCCAGAGCACCGGAGCAAGGCGGCGTACGCAAGCTCGACAAGAGCGACGCCGGCTATGCGAAGGATCTGAAGCCCCGTCATATCCAGATGATCGCCATCGGCGGTTCCATTGGCACCGGCCTGTTTTTGGGCGCTGGTGGCCGTCTTGCGCAGGGTGGCGCAGGTCTTGCGATCGCATACGCGGTGTGCGGTATTTTCGCGTTCCTGATGGTTCGCGCGTTGGGTGAGCTTGCGATTCGCCGTCCATCGTCGGGCGCGTTCGTGTCGTATGCCCGCGAATTCTTGGGTGAGAAGGGCGCATATGTGACCGGCTGGCTGTTCTTCTTGGACTGGTCCGTTACGGTTATGGCTGATATCACCGCTGTTGCCGTGTATTTCCACTATTGGAAGGCGTTCCAGGGGGTGCCGCAATGGCTGATCGCCTTGTGCGCGCTGGCATTGGTATTTGTGCTGAATCTGCTGAGTGTGAAGATGTTCGGCGAGGCGGAATTCTGGTTTGCCGCCATTAAGGTGGCCACGATTATCGCGTTCATGGTTATTGCGATTTGGGCGATTGTTACGGGCGCTCCGGTTGGCGACGCGCACGCCGGTGTTGCCAACATCACCGACAATGGCGGTCTGTTCCCGAATGGTATCGCTCCGGTGTTCGCGCTGACGCTTGGCGTGGTGTTCGCATTCGGCGGCACTGAAATGGTTGGTGTGGCGGCCGGTGAGGCGAAGGATGCCGAAAAGGTGCTGCCGAAGGCCATTAATTCGATGATTATTCGCATTTTCGTGTTCTATGTGGGATCCGTCGTGCTGATGGCTCTTGTGCTGCCGTACACCGCCTACTCTTCTAACGAATCCCCGTTCGTCACGTTCTTCTCCGGCATCGGCATTCCGCACGCCGGAGATGTGATTCAGGTGGTCGTGCTCACCGCGGCGCTGTCCTCGCTCAACGCCGGCTTGTATTCCACCGGCCGCACCCTGCGATCCCTGGCGGTGGCCGGCTCCGGCCCGAAGTTCGCGGCCCGCATGAACAAGCATCACGTACCATACGGCGGCATCATCATCACCTCCGCGCTCGGTCTGATCGGCGTCGTGCTGAACGCCGTGCTGCCGTCTGACGCGTTCGAAATCGTCATGAACCTCGCCGGCATCGGCATCGCAGGAACGTGGGCCGCCATCCTCGTCACGCATATCGCCTTCCTCAAGAAGGTCAAGGCCGGCGAGGAGACCCGCCCCGCGTACCGCATGCCGGGAGCCCCGTACACCAACTACATCTCGCTGCTGTTCTTCGCCGTGGTCGTGCTGTCCAATCTCACCAGCGCGGCCGGCCGTTGGACGCTGCTCATGTTCGCGGTGGTGGTTGTGGCCATGATCGCCGGATGGTTCTACGTGCGCGGCCGCATCAACGGCAATCTCATGGATGAGATGCTTGACGACAACGACAACGATGTCGCCGACGTGCTGGAAACCACGGAAGTGCCGGGCAAGTAAGCACGTCATCGCAAACCTTGGCGTCGATGGCAATCGCCGGCATTCCAGCGTTCCGGCATGCTTCGGCGTCAGGCGAACGTACAATCGCAATAACTGCAATCGGGCCCTCATCGAGCGAGGGCCCTCATCATAAGAGGTGGCAATGCGCATTCACATCACATATACCGGCGGCACCATCGGCATGATTGACTCGCCGAACGGCCTGATTCCGGGAGCCGACACTCGCGGATGGCTGTTCCGCCTGCTGGAGGACGCGCACATGGACGCAAGCCTGTTCACGTTCACCGAGCTTGATCCGCTTATCGACTCGTCGAACGCAACGCCCGACAATTGGCAGACGATGGTTGACGACTTGCGTGCGCATCACGATGATGCCGACGCGTTCGTGGTGCTGCATGGCACCGACACGATGAGCTATTCGAGCGCCGCGCTTTCGTATGCACTGGCCGATTTCGGCAAGCCGGTGATTTTCACGGGATCGCAGCATCCGCTCGGCAAAATCGAATCGGATGCCACTGCGAATGTCACGGGCGCGTTGAACGCCGCGATGAGCGGACGATTCCACGGTGTGGGACTGTTTTTTGGACATCACCTGTTTGCCGGAAATCGCGTAAGTAAGTCGTCGAGTTGGGCGTTTGAAGGATTTTCGGCGCCTTCCGTCGGCCCGCTGGCACGCACTGGCACGCCATGGCATTGGTATGCGGGCGATTCCGCTGCGGTTGGCTGCGGTTGGACGTCGCCTCAGCCTTACTCTCGCCATGATGTTGCGGTGATCGATATGGCACCCGGCATTTCCGCGGCACGGTTGGAAGCGATGCTTACGCCGCGGCCGGAAGCGGTTTTGTTGCGTGCGTACGGCGTCGGCAATGTGCCGAGCGACGAGCCTGGACTGACTGACGTGATTGCCGACGTGCTACATGACGATGTTCCCGTTGTGATCGCGTCGCAATGTCAGCAGGCGGAAGTGCTGCTCGGCCATTACGAGACGGGCGATGCGATCGCTCGCGCCGGCGCGATCGGATCCGGTGATATGACGCTGGAAGCCGCGTATGCGAAAATCATGTTCCTGCTGTCGCAAGGCGTGACCGGAGCCGACTTTGGCAAGTGGATGCGCGTATCGATCGCTGGAGAAATCTCGCCAAGCTCGTTGTAAACGCTTCCCCAAAGCGCCGCGCATGACACCACTCCCCGCAATCACGCGGATTCGCCGCGGTCGAAAAGCACAGTGAGCGCCCACAGAATGCTGACCACGTCGATCGCCTCCTGCATGAATGCGCCAACGACCACGGGAATCAGATTGAACGCGGCTGCAACCATGCCGATGATGGCGAGGCCGAGACCGATCAGCACCGCCTGAAGCATCACGTTTTTCGTACGGCGTGCGATGGCGATGGCACGCGGCACAGAGGCGATGTCATCATTCATGATGACCACTTGCGCGGATTCGGAAGCTGCGGTGGATGTGCCGTCGGTCATGGCCATGCCGATGTCGGCGACTGCAAGTACAGGGGCATCGTTGACGCCGTCGCCGACCATCATGGTGACTTGGCGATTCCTGGATTTGCCAGTTATACGCCGCATGATGCGGGCGGGCATGGACTGGTTTTGATGCGTGGACTCGGTGGCGTTCTTAACAGCGGCAACCTTATCTTCAGGGAACAGCTCGGATTGTACGTCATCGATACCGACCTCATTTGCGATGATGCGGGCGGACTCGGCCTTGTCGCCGGTAAGCATGGACAGCTCCTTGATGCCAAGCTCATGCAGACGGGCCAAGGAACGTTTCGCATTCGCACGGGGCACATCGCGAAGCACGATGCGGGCGGCCAGTTTGCCGTCGATCGCCACATATGCGGCCATCTCGTCCGGCGCAAGCGGAGCGAACAGTGAGTTTGCGGTTTCGGACTTGCGGACGGGCGTCGTCTGCGACGCCTCAGTGTAAGAGGTAATGGAGGGGGCTACAACTGTAGACTGCGCATCGTCAGACATTCCGTCTCGTACTCCTAGAGTGTCCGATTTGGGAGAATCGGACACGTAGCGTTCACCCGGCGCATGCAGCACCGGCATGAATCCGGCTTCGTCGGCCGTCACATACGCAAAACGCCCCACACGCACCCGATGCCCATTCACTTCGCCGGAAACACCTTTGCCTGAATCCTCCACAATGTTCTTCACCACCGGATAGTCGCGCCCATGCCCAGGCAGATCACGCTCAGCGCACAACCGCTGCCCCGACGTATACCGCGCGTACAAGTCGCCCATGGCCTTGCGCCCGGCCGCCGCAATGCCTTTCGACAGAATGTGCACCGAGTAACTTTCCACCACACCGGCCATCATGAGAATATGGTCTTCATTGAACGGCGAACTCGTTTCAAACGGCTTCTCCACGCGCACGACCTGCGGTTGCTTGACGGTAAGCGTGCCGGTTTTATCGAAGAAAATATGCGATACGCGACCTAGATTTTCCAACACGTCCTGTGCTTTAATCAGGATTCCCGCTTTGGCAAGGCGCCCTGTTCCAGCCACATACGCAACCGGCGCGGCAATCAGCAGCGGACAAGGCGTGGCGAGGACCAACACCTGCGCAAATCGCAACGGCAATCCGGAAACCGCCCACGCAATCCCAGCAATCGCAAGCGAAAGCACGGTAAACGGCACTGCAAGCATATCCGCGGTCTTCACAACAGCGGGGCGCGACTCTTGCGCCGACGAAACCAGCTCGAGAATCTTCTGATACTGCGAATCCTGCGCAAGTTGCGTGGCACGCATGGTCAACGTGGTCGAGCCATTGACTGCGCCAGACATCACGCGAGCGCCCGCATACACTTCACGCGGCACAGGCTCGCCGTTGATGTTGCTCAGGTCCAGCGTGACCACACCCGACAGCAACTCGCCGTCGACAGGCACTGTTTCGCCAGGCAGCACCAGAATCACGTCGCCGAGCCGCACTTGATCGACGGGGACCGTTTCGAAGCGCTCTCCAGCCGCATCATACGTTTGCGAAGCATCTTTTGTGTCCGTTTCTGCAGAATCGGACATTCTGACGGCACGGAATCCGTCGGCTGTCACGTCGGCCGTATGCTCGCTGCCCGTCGCATGCACATGCCCGCGCACTCCCGGCAGCGCAACCACGTGCGCGGTTCGGGGTGCCGCGTCAATCAGCGCAGTCAGGTTGCTTTCGGCCTTCGACTGCGCGAATTCCTCGATCGCCTCGCCGGATGAGATCATCAGCACCACGGCCCAAGCGGCCCAATATTCCTGCACTGCAACCGTCGACGCAATCGCAACAACCGCCAGCAGATCGACGCCAACATGGCCGTTCCGCAGATCGTCGATCATGCCACGCACCGTCACCACAATCGTGTATGCAACTAGTGCGATCACTATCCACTGCCCAACACCCGGATTAAACGCGTTCAGCCAACCGAAGCCAGCATGCAAATCGTGAGAAGCCCACGCGGCCTCGCCCCATGGCCTCCACTCCCCCAGCAATGCCAACGGAATCGCGGCCAGAATGGTAATCGGCAGTAACGGAACCTGCTTGCACAGTCGCCAGCAAATATCGATGATTCTACGCATGAGAATCTCCTTACGCTCGTATCGGACGCCTTGTTAACCCATCGGCGCCTCGCCCGCACGAGCCATCGATACACGGCGTAAAAAGATATTTCCAGCGTAGCAAACATTTGCGATTTTCGTGTCGTAATTGTCAAAAAATAGAAAAGCAGGACCGTACGATTGTTCGCACAGTCCTGCTTCTGCTTTTAACTTTTATTGGTTTTCGTTGGTTTTCCGCGGTTTTACCGTTCTCGCGATGACGTTCACAAGACGTTCTTGCGATTAAGCAACTCCAGCTACGTCTTCGCCGTCAGCCTATCGGGTGGTCGCCACCTGTATTGCAGCCCGCCGTAGCCGACCGCAACCATCCACGGCCAACCGCGGCGGTCTGTCGCGCTTTACCACAGACCGAACGGGTCGAACAGGCCGCCTCCGTCACCGTAGCCGTTGCTACCATTGCCGTCGCTCTGTCCATTTCCGTTGCCGCCGTTACCGCCGTTACCATTGCCATTACCGTTCTGGCTCTGGCCATCATTGCCGTTGTTCTGCTGGTTCCGGTTGTTGGAGGAGTTCGTCTGGGATTCCTCCTGGTCGAGCGTCACGTCAAGCTCCATGGTGTTGCCGTCGCGCACGACCGTCAATGTCACCTTGTCATTCATGGCGGAGGCGCGCACGTAGCCGAGCAGCGAATAGTTGTTGTTCACCGCCTTGCCGTTGAACGCCACGATGGAGTCGCCGGCCTTCACTCCGGCCTTGGCTGCCGGGCTGTTGTCGACCACGGACTGCACCTGCGTGCAACCGCGGGTCACGCCGTCCGCCTCAACCGTGGAGCTCTTGACGGTGACGCCGAGCGCCACATGCTGCACGGTACCGTTGTCAATGATTTCGTTGGCCACGCGCTTTACCAGGTTCGACGGAATGGCGAAGCCGATGCCGATGGATCCGGCTGTGCCGGAAGACGTTGTGGTGGATGCGATGGACGAGTTGATGCCAATCACCTGGCCGGCCGCATTGAAGGTCGGACCGCCGGAATTACCTGGGTTGACGGCCGCGTCAATCTGCACGGCGTTGGTGACGATGTCGTTGTTGTTGTCATCGGACACGGTCACCGGGCGGTTGAGCGCGGAAACGATGCCGACGGTTGCGGTGTCATCGTAGCCGAGCGGATTGCCGATGGCCATCACGGATTCACCCACGGCAAGATTGTCGGAATCGGCAAATTCTGCGGCTTTCAGATTGCTCGGAGGATTGTCGAGTTTGATTACGGCCAGATCGGTGGTGGTGTCGGTGCCGACGATTTGCGCTGAGTAGATGGTGCCGTTGGCGAGCGTCACTTGAATCTGCTTCGCACCGGAAATCACATGGTTGTTGGTGACGATGTAGCCTTTGTCACTAATGATTGCGCCGGAGCCTTTGGCGCTGCCGTCGCTGGTTGCCACGTCAATGGACACCACAGAATCGGACACTTCTTTCGCCACTGCGCTCCAGTCCGCGGCCTCGCCGGATTTGGCTTTAGCCGAACCGGATCCGGACGTGTTGGACTTCACGTTGGTCAGTGAGCTGGAGGTGGGTACGGTCACCCATCCATTGGTGATTGCCGCGTAGCCGACGCCGAGGCAGAGGACCGCGGAAACAAGCGCCGCCACCACGCCGGTCATCACATGCCCGGTCACGCCGGAAGCAGACTGCGGCTTGGCTGCAGCGCCATTCTGCTGCGGGGCACCGAACGGATTACCGTTATTCGGATTATTCGACCCGGCCGGCGGCACGTTGGCACCGCCTTGCGCCGTGGGCTTCATGAACGGATTACCGTTATTCGATTGCGCGTTCTGCTGATTGTTCTGCTGATTTCCACCTACATACGGATTTCCGAAGAAAGGATTGCGAGGCCGCTGCGGCTGCTGCGGAGCCTGCCCGTATGTGCCATATTGCGGCTGCGGAGGCATGTTCGGCGCACCACTCGCAGTGCCGTTCGCGGCTGCGGTGCCATTAGCCGGCTGTGTCGGCACGGGACCGTACGCACCATATTCCGGTGCCGGACGGTACTGCTGGGACGGCGCATCCTGCGCGGAACCGCCAACCACGGTACGCTCGCCCGCTGCGGAAGCATAATCCGGAGTATCGCCCGCCGCAGCCGCGGATTCCGTCGAAGCGCCATCGTTCGCAACAGGCATGGCGGCCGTCGGCTGATCCTCAATACCGCCCTGCACGTCAATCGGTTCGGTAGCCGACTCTGCGGCATACGGCTCGCCTGCGTAAGTTTGCGTCTGTTCCGCATCAACCGGCGGCATCGGCACGGTCTGCTGTTCGTCATTCTGCGGCTGCACGGCGTTCTGGTCGTTCTCTTCAGCCATTTTCGCTCCTTATTCGTCTCGCGGCATTTCACAAATCAGCAATCGTGCCGCTCGAACTGCTATCTACGAGTAAAGATACTCGCTCTGGAAGTTTCCTGAATGTTTGTTGAAAGTAGCAACCGAATCTCTTGGCAGTTCTCTCCATACGGCACCAGAGGCTATGCGATGCAACTTGACAAACCTCAGCCGATACGCCTTCTCACAACCATCGCAAGAAATTCGATAACTCATTCGCGTTATATGTGGCAGAAATGCAGCCACACAAAAACTCATTTGCGCTATATGTGGCACTTTCCTCTGCACAGATGGGTTCAAAACGTCGTTTCAATACCTCCTAACGACTCTTGTTTTCGGAAAACTGCCACATATAAGGGAAATCACATTTTTCAACGGAACGAATCTGCCACATATAAGGAAAATCGTATTCAGCCGGCGAACGACGTAGCCACCGTCGGCAATCGGCGCTATCGCATAAAATATTTCGCATGACAAGCCTCATCGAATCATCTACTGACACAGCGCAAGACACGCAAAACGCGGCAACCGCAGTGTCCGAGAATCTCATCGAACATCCGCGTGGAGCGGAACCAGGCAAGCCGGGCCGCCGCGACGCCTTCTATTTCGAGCAGAAAACCCGCCTTCCCGACGCGGCCGACGGCAAGGGACGCGGCGGCGCACGATACGGCCGCACCGGCACCATTCATACCCCCCACGGCGATATTCACACTCCGGCGTTCGTGCCCGTGGCCACGCAGGCCGCGATGAAAGCCGTGCTGCCCGAAACCATGAAGGACCTCGGCGCACAATGCCTGCTGTCCAACGCGTTTCACCTGTATGAACGCCCCGGTGAGCAAGTGCTCGACGAAGCCGGCGGCCTTGCCAAATTCATGAACTGGAACGGTCCGACCTTCACCGACTCCGGCGGTTTCCAAGTGCTTTCGCTCGGCGCGGGCTTCAAGAAAACCCTCGCTATGGATGTGACCGGAATGAAATCAGACGACGTGATCGCCGAAGGTAAAGAGCGCCTCGCGTTCGTAGACGAGGACGGCGTAACGTTCAAATCGCCGCTCAACGGCTCACTGCACCGTTTTTCCGCCGAAATTTCAATGGGAATCCAGCATAAGATCGGTGCCGACATCATGTTTGCGTTCGATGAGCTGACCACACTGATGAACACGCGCGGCTACCAGGAGCGTTCCGTGGAACGCACTTACCGTTGGGCGCAGCGTTGCGTTGCCGAGCATAAGAGGCTTACCGAAGAGCGCGTCGGTAAGCCGTATCAGGCGCTGTATGGCGTGGTGCAGGGTGCGAATTATGAGGATTTGCGCAGGCATGCGGCCGAACAGATCGCTTCGCTGGATTTTGACGGCGTTGGCATCGGAGGCGCGATTGAAAAGCGCATTATCGGCGACACTTGCGCTTGGATTTGCGATGCGATGCCGGAAAGCCGGCCACGTCACGTGCTCGGCATCGCTGCAGTCGACGACATTTTCGCATGTGTCGAGAATGGTGGAGACACGTTCGATTGTGTCGCACCGGCGCGTTGCGGCCGAAATGGCGCGATTTTCACGCGCGACGGACGTTACAACATCAAGCGCGCGCAATTCAAGTATGATTTTGGCCCGCTTGAAGAGGGCTGCGATTGCTACACGTGCACGCATTATTCGCGTGCTTACGTGGATCATGCGTTGCGCGCCCGCGAATTCAACGGTTTCACATTGGCCACGATCCACAACGAGCATTTCTTCGTGAAGCTGCTGGACGACATTCGCGCGTCGATTGACGGCGGATATTTCGACGAATTCCGCAATGAAGCCTTGGCACGCTTCTACGCCAACGGTTCCCGCGGCTAATGCATTTCACGTGGGCTTTCCGCCCAAATGAATGCTGAACCACACTTCCGCATTCCAAGGCGCCGACGAACAAACCCGTCGGCGTCTTTTTTCGTGCGTGTCGCGCGTGTCACGCGTGTCACGCGTACGCCCAGCCGTCTCGTTCCCATCCACCACCCCATGTGTCCGTTTCTCTAGAATCAGACAAGCTGCGTCGCGCCGCTTGAATTTTCCTACGGAAAATGGCGGAATTTAAGGATGGCTCCGTCGTACGGAAGCTCCCAGAGCTTCCTCCCTCCTCGCGTCGCGCCGCTTGAATTTTCCTACGGAAAATGGCGGCGCGACACGCCGATTTGAGGTTGTGTGGGTTTTGGTGTAGATTAGTCCACTGTCTGCGAGCGTGGCGGAATGGTAGACGCGCTGTCTTCAGGTG
>ERZ1031816.84-NODE-84-length-16612-cov-4.019206_pt1 | contig 16612 bp, 7 predicted proteins | sample MGYA00519029_ERZ1031816 | MGnify/ENA primary metagenome ERZ1031816 (study PRJEB33719, sample SAMN04261247) | wastewater metagenome | biome: rural village; feature: human; material: feces | host: Homo sapiens | place: El Salvador | collected 2014-01-14 ... | reverse complement strand
AAGCTCGAACCCGTCTTCAACCTCGACCAAATGGCCGAAGCATACTCCTGGCAGGACGCCGACCCGGTGAAATCCTCCGGTATCCAATCGAAAAAAGTCAGCTACAAGTGGCGTACCGTCACCGAAGACGACATGAAGAACTTTAACGAGGCATGGCTTGAAATCGTCGTCGCGAATCCCGTGATCGCACTCGACGCGTTTTTCGCGGAGTGTTTCGGCTATTTCGACGTGGCCGACTTACCGTACGTGTCGATGGACTACTACGTGGACAACGATTACGTGCAGAGCGGCAATGTGTGGATACACCTGTACAACCACGATTGGCGCGATGCGGTGGCCGGTTTCGCCAAAGGATGGGGCAATATTCCCGTGATCGGCTGGGTGACGCACGGCAATCTGTACGTAACGCTAATGCTGCTGGTCGGCGCTGCCGAAGTGGTGCTGCGACGGTGGCGTTCGCTGTCGTGGCATCTGCCCTTGCTGCTGCTCATGGGCGTGATGATCACCGCTCCAGCCAACAATTTCGAACGGCATATGCTGCCGGTCGCGTTCGTGTTCGGTTTCGTATGCCTGCAATTCTGGCGCGAGTCACGTAATGCGCGGCTGGCGGCCAACGCGAACGTGGTCAGCGAGTATGAGGCCAGCCAAGTGCGGCAGAACGAATAGCGGCTGCATGGTTGTTGTGTTGGCTGTTACGTTGCGTCGAACATACCATAGTAAATAGGGAGTAATGATGGCGATTTTGGATTCGGCAATGATTATGCCGCGTACTTGTGCTGCGGCGGATCAGGTGCTGCTGTTCGACACCGTGGGATCCACGAATACGTATGCCGCGGATTTGGTGCGCGAGGGAGTGCTGTTCGGTGCGAATGGTGCGGATGGCGTGAATGCAGGGAAGTCCGTGTGGAGCGGGCATGAAATCGTGGCCATAGCGGCGAACGATCAGACGGCAGGCCGCGGGCGTCTCGACCATACGTGGACAAGTGTGCCGGGGGAGTCGTTCATCGTGTCGCTGGTGGTAAGCGTGCCCGTTTCGATTATGCGCGATTTATCCGTCAGCGGTTGGCTGCAAATGATCGCCGGTTGCGAGATGCGTGAGGCGATTGTCGGCGCGGTACGCGATTGCGGCGGCGGTTTTGACGGGAACATCGGAAACATTGCGCTGAAATGGCCGAACGATATTTTCGTGGACGGACGGAAACTCGGTGGCATTCTCGCCGAAATGGTGCCGATTACGGGTTGCGGGGATCGCGTCGCCATTGTGATCGGCGTCGGTTTGAATCTTGCCATCGCACAGGAGCGATTGCCGATAGACATGGCCACGTCATTGCAGTTGATTGCGCATGATCTGCCGGATGCTGCCGTTATGCGCGATGCGATCGCCGCACGTTGGGTGCAAGGATTGCGCTCGCGGTTGGCTGATTTCGAGGAAGATCCCCATCGTGAGGCCGTGCGCGCCAGAGAGGCCATGATTCCGATCTGTTGGACGCTTGGCAAATCTTGCGAAGCGCATTTCGTGGACGGAACCACCCTGCGGGGCAAAGCTATCGCTTTAAACGGCGACGCCTCCCTGACCATTGAGGATCAGGAAGGCGTGCTGCGTCGGGTGAGCACGGCTGATGTGGGCGTGCTCAGCAAGTGAGGAAACGTTCCTAACGAGTTCCACTCACTTCAACTTGGCAAGACCTGCGACCACGGCGGAAGCGACAACGGCCTTGACCGCGTCGCCGGCAATGAATCCCATGGAAGCCACCGCAACGATCGGCAGCGCAACGCCGGTAATGGCGGACTGCACGATGAAACCAAGCAGATAGTCAAGCACAATGCAACCGGCGACGCAGGCGAACAGATAACGTGCGACGGTCAGCGCACCGTGCTTCAGCGAATCGGTGCGGGCTTCGCCCTTGAGCAACGAGGTGACGACGGCCGCCGGCAGGAAGCCGATCAGGAAGCCGGCGCTCGGGCCGACCAATGCCATGGTGGAAGCGCCGCCTGCGAACACCGGCAGACCGACCGCGCCTGCCACCAGATACATGAGCATCGCGGCGCCGGCCTGCTTCCACGGCAGCATCAGCGCGGCCAGCATCACCACAAACGTCTGCAGGGTGATCGGCACGGGCGTGCCTGGAATCGGGACGGCGCCGGCTGCGGAAGCTGCCCACATGAGCACGGCGAATAGCGCGGGCTTGAGTACGGATCCGAGAGTGCCGCTGGTAGCGGTTTTCAGTGTGGTTTTGAGCGTCAGCATTGCGTTACGCACGATAATTCTCCTTGAATTTGATTGCATTACTGTTGATGAATCGACGATTGTTGACGGCCGAAATGACGGCAATCGCAAAAGTGACGAAAATGCATGGTCTGTCAACTTATGCCCCCAATCGTAGGCTGGCTAAGTTTCGGTAACGTTTGTGGAGCCTTACAAAAAGATCGCGTGTCTTTTGTGGGAAACGAGTTCCCGAGTTTTCGTTCGTTCGGCCAAACTTGACGTTATGCCTAAAAATGTCAACAAACTTCTGGTGGCGAATCGCGGTGAAATCGCTCTTCGCGTAGTGCGCACCGCACGTGAGATGGGGATTCCCACGGTTGCGGTGTATGCGGAACAGGATCGCCATGCGCAATATGTGCAGATGGCTGACGACGCATATCTGCTTTCCGGAGACACATACAAAGACACATATCTCAACGAGGATTTGCTGATCGACATTCTGCAGCGCAGCGGTGCCGACGCAGTGCATCCGGGCTATGGGTTCCTTTCCGAAGTCGCTTCATTCGCACAGAAAGTGATCGACGCGGGCGCGGCTTGGGTTGGTCCCAATCCAGAAGCCCTCGTGGATTTGGGAGATAAGATCACCGCACGTCGTGTGGCGACGTTTGCGAAAGTTCCGCCGGTTCCCGGTATTTCCCAGTCGATTTCCGACATGCGATTGCTGCTTGATTTTGCGCACACGCACGGTTATCCGCTGATGCTCAAGCGCACCGATGGCGGCGGCGGCCGCGGCATCACGCTGGTGCATAATGACGATGAGCTGCGCGGCTTCTACATGAATCATGACGCGCTGCAGGGCGGCGATCTGAACGAATATTTCGTTGAACGATTCATCGACAAAGGGCGTCACGTCGAAACGCAGTGCGGCCGCGATTCGCACGGTAACTTCACCGTGTATTCCACGCGCGACTGCTCCGTGCAGCGCCGCAATCAGAAGCTTGTTGAAGAGGCTCCCGCACCGTTCCTTCCCTCCGATGTGACCGACCAGCTGGAAACCTACTCCCGCCGACTGTTCGAAGCGGTTGATTACGAAGGCCTTGGCACCTGCGAATTCATGGTGACCGAGCAAGGCAAAGTGTACTTCCTGGAAGTCAATCCGCGTCTGCAGGTGGAGCATACCGTCAGCGAGGAGGTTTGCGGACTCGACCTGGTGCGCGAGCAGCTGACCATCGCCAACGGTGGGGAATTGACCGTGAACCATCCGCTTCGTGGGCACAGTTTCGAACTGCGTCTGACCTGCGAGGATCCGGCAAAGAACCTTGCGCCAAGCTCCGGCACGCTGACTTCGCTGCGTTGGCCGTCCGGACCGGGCATCCGCGTGGATTCCGGCGTCGTCGAAGGCGACACCATCTCGCCGAAATTCGATTCGATGATGGGCAAACTCGTGGTCACCGCATCCGACCGTGCCGCGGCCGTGGCGCGTGTGCGCCGAGCATTGAGCGAACTGAAAGTGGAAGGCGTACCAACTCCGGCAAGCCTGTTCGAACAGATCTTCAATGACGACGAATTCACCGCCGAACACGGTGCCGCATACGATGTCAGCACTAAATGGCTGGAACGCAAGTATCTCAACAAAGAAGCTGCATCGTCCCAAGGAGGGCAGCCGGCATCCGTATCTGGCGCGACGGGCTCTCTTGACGTCGACAAGAAGGAATCCAGCGAAACCTTCGTCATCGAAGTCAACAATCGCAGAGTGTCGTTGACCGTGCCGAACGACATCGTCGCCAACCTGACGGGCGGTGCCAAAGCACGTGACGCGAAACGCGCCATCCAGCCTCTGCGCGGGCAGGGACTGCATCATGCGCAGAAAAAACAGCAAAGCAACGACGGCCAATCCGGCGTGATCGCAAGTCCGATGCAGGCCGTCGTGACACGCATTAACGTGGCCGAAGGCCAGCAGGTGGCCAAGGGTGACCTGCTCGTCGTACTCGAATCCATGAAGATGGAAAACTATGTGTACGCGCCGGTCAAGGGCACCGTCACCAAGATTTTCGTGGGGCCCGCGGCGGGCGTGGAAGCCGGCGAAACATTGATGACCATCGATGTGACCGGAGCGAGCGATAACGGAAAGCAAGCTGACGGAACCGCTGTTGGCGACACTACGGAAGGGGGTAAGTGATGACCGATATCATCGCAAGCCCGGCCGTTAAAGAAGCCGTGAAAATCGTGATGGAACAGCAGGAACGACTCGGCAAAAACGCAGCCGAAGCCGTCTCTGCGGCCGCAACCGCCTCCGCAACCGACGTGCCGGGCGCATCCCAGCCAATCCGCGCATCCGTACTGCGAGCGGCACAACTCGCGCACGAAGCGGAAGACCATGCACGCAATCGCCAGCACGTTAAAGGCAAGCTGACGGCACGCGAACGTCTCGACCTGCTGCTCGATACCGGTTCTTTTGAGGAAATCGGACGATTCTGCGGCGGCGACATCAACGGTGGCCGTGCGGGAGCGGCGGTCATCACCGGTTTCGGCGAAGTGTTCGGGCGCAAAGTCGCCGTCTATGCGCAGGATTTCTCCGTGCGTGGCGGCACTTTGGGAGTCGCGGAAGGCCGCAAGATCTGCCGGTTGATGGACAAGGCGCTCGATCTGAAAGTGCCGATCATCGCGCTCATCGATTCGGGTGGCGCCCGCATTCAGGAAGGCGTGGCCGCACTGACGCAATACGGACATCTGTTCCGTAAAACCTGCGATGCCAGCGGTTTCGTGCCGCAGCTTTCGCTGATTCTCGGCCCTTGCGCGGGTGGGGCCGTGTACTGCCCGGCGCTGACCGACCTGATCATCATGACCCGCGAGAACTCCAACATGTTCGTCACCGGCCCTGACGTGGTCAAAGCGGCCACCGGCGAAGTGATTAGCATGGACGATCTCGGTGGCGGCTATGTGCACAACGCCACCTCCGGCGTAGCGCACTATTTGGGCGAAGACGAAGCTGACGCGATCGACTACGCGCGAACCGTGCTCGCCTACCTGCCGTCCAACTCCGACCTGCAGCCTCCCACCTACGCGTACGCCGCAACCCGCTCCGATCGTGACGTAGCCAAACGACTCGCCACCATCGTGCCCGACAACGACCGCCAGCCATACGACGTGCTCGACGTGATCCGCTGCATCGTGGACTACGGCGAATTCGTACAAGTGCACGAGCTGTTTGCAAGCTCCGCAGTGGTGGGATTCGCCTGCGTGAACGGGCATCCGGTCGGCATTGTGGCAAACCAGCCGAACGTCAACGCGGGCATCCTCGACGTGGATTCCTCCGAAAAAGTGGCACGATTCGTGCGTCTGTGCGACGCGTTCAACCTGCCGGTCGTCACCTTGGTGGACACCCCCGGGTACAAGCCTGGCGCCGAACAGGAACATGCAGGCATCATCCGCCGCGGTGCGAAAGTGATCTACGCCTACGCCAACGCGCAAGTGCCGCTGGTCACCGTAATCCTGCGAAAAGCCTTCGGCGGTGCCTACATCGTGATGGGATCCAAAGCCATTGGAGCCGACCTCAACTACGCTTGGCCATCCAGCCAAATCGCAGTGCTCGGCGCATCCGGAGCGGTGAACATCATCCATCGCAAAGACCTGCAGAAAGCCAAAGACGCAGGCAAAGACGTCGAAGCGCTCCGGGCCAAATACGTGGACGACTACGAACGCACCACCGTCAACGCGAATCTTTCGCTGGAAATGGGTGAAATCGACGCCATGATCGACCCCGAGCAAACGCGCGAAACCATCATCGAATCGCTCAAACTGCTCTCCAGCAAGAAGCGTGTGCGCAAAACCACCAAACACCATGGCAACCAGCCGTTGTGACGGGTGCAAAGTGCGCGGATGAATCGTAAGCAAACGTAAACGCAAGAATCAATCGCAAGAACACATCGCAAGATTTCTGAAATAAGTAAGGAACATCATGAACACTTTTTTTCTTGATCGACTGAACGGTGAGCCGCACGCGCTCGCCTTCGCCGGACAATCCACCCCATGGCCGGTGGCTCTCACCGACCAAAGCGCCAATCCGGTGCTCAACGAAGCGCTGCACGCCCATGCCTACGCAGCCCAGGCACTGCTGTACCCGGTGTCAGACGACCTGCTCGCCACCACCGGCCGCCCGGTCGACCTGTTTGGATTCGAACCGAATCCGGCACGACTCGGCGCTGCCGCAGCGGCTTCCGCAAGCGTTCCGGGCATTGCTCTCGCCCAGTTGGGTGCGCTGCTCGACGCTGCTTCTCTCGGCTACAATCCCGCCGTTGCCAAGCCGGTTGCCGTGCTCGGTCACTCCCAAGGCGTGCTCGCCGTGCACATGGTGCAGTCGATTGTCGAAGCGGGTTCCATTGAGGCGGCTTCCGCGCAAATTGATGAAATTCTTGCGATTGCCACGCTGATCGGTGTTGCCGGCACCCGTCAGGCGCGTCAGCTTGGTCTTGCCGCACGTCACGGCGAAGCCACGCCGATGCTGTCGGTCAAAGACATCACCCGCGCCCAGGTGGATGCGCTGATCAAGCGTGTTTCCGGTGCCCGCGGCCCGATTGCCGTGGCCGTCACCAATTCCGCCACGCATTATGTGCTCTCCGGCTACCCAGAGGATCTGGCCGCGTTCGGCGTGGAAGTGGCCAAGGAGCACAAGCACCAGGCCAAGCTGCGCGAAGAGAAGGTGCGTGGCGGCCGTGTGTTCGAACCGGTGCTCGAATACCTTGACGTGACCCTGCCGTTCCACAGCCCGCTCATGGCCGATGCTGTTTCACAGGCTGTTTCATGGGCGGAATCCTGCGGAATCAATGCCGACCACGCTCGCGAGCTTGCCGCCGAAGTGCTGCTCAACCATGTGGATTGGGCCGCCCGCGTGCGTGCGCTCATGAAATCCACCGATCCGAGTGCCCTGTGGGTGTTGGATTTTGGTCCGGGAACCACCGTTGGCAAACTGTTCTCCACTGTTGCCCAAGGCACTGGTGTCGGTGTGGTGGAAGCCTCCACCGTGGCTGATCGCGGCGAGCTTTCCACGCTGGAAACCTTGCCTGAGCGCACCCAGAACTGGACCCGCTTCGCACCAAGCATCATCCACACCTCCGCTGGAGACAAGGTGCGCACCGCATTCACTGAACTGACCGGCAAGGCTCCGGTACTGCTCGCCGGCATGACCCCGACCACCGTGGAACCGGAAATCGTGGCAGCGGCCGCCAACGCCGGCTACTGGGCGGAACTTGCAGGCGGTGGCCAGGTGACCGCCAGCGTGTTCGACCGTCATGTCGCCAAGCTGGAAGAAGAGCTTGAAGAAGGCCGTACCGTTGAATTCAACGCGATGTTCATGGACCGCTACCTGTGGAACCTGCAGTTCGGATCCCAGCGTATCGTGCCGAAGAAGCGTGCCAGCGGCACTCCGATCGACGGCGTGGTCGTGTCCGCGGGCATTCCGGAACTTGACGAGGCCGTGGAACTCATCCACAATCTCAACGCCGACGGATTCCCGTATGTGAGCTTTAAGCCGGGCACCGTCGACCAGATCCGTCAGGTGGTGCGCATCGCCAAGGCCGTCGCTCCGGTCAAGGTGCTGATCGAAGTTGAAGGCGGTTCCGCAGGCGGTCACCATTCGTGGGAATCGTTGGATGATCTGCTGCTGAGCACCTATGCTGAAGTGCGCGAACAGTCGAACCTTGTGCTCGTGGTCGGTGGCGGCATCGGTACGCCGGAACGTGGCGCCGACTACATCACCGGCGAATGGTCCGCCGAATACGGTCGCCCGCTCATGCCGGTGGATGGCGTGCTCGTCGGCACCGCCGTGATGACCGCCAAGGAAGCGAACACCAGCCCTGAAGTCAAGCAGATGCTCGTCAACACCCCAGGCATTCCCGCCAAGGGAGCAGATGCCGATCCGTTCGCTCCGCTGGGCGAGCAGTGGGTGCCGAGCGGCCAGGCCAAGGGTGGAGTCACTTCCGGCCTGAGCCACCTGCATGCCGACATTTACGAGCTGGAAAACTCTTCCGCACGTTGTGGACGCCTGCTGGTGCGCGTGATGAAGCATCCGGAAGAGCTGGAAAGCCGCCGTGAGGAAATCATCGAAGCGTTGAACGCCACCGCGAAGCCGTATTTCGGTGACCTGAAGGCCATGACCTATCTCGCATGGGCGCAGCGTTTCGCCGATCTCGCTTTCCCGTGGGTCGATGAAACCTATGCCGATCGCTTCCTGCACTTGCTGCAGCGTATTGAAGCTCGCGTCACCACGCAGGAAAGCGGCGAATTCGCATCGCTGTTCGCATCCCGTGCCGATGTGGAATCCGATCCGCACGCGGCCATCGCCAAGCTTGCCGAAGCCTATCCGCAAGCCGACGAACTGACCGTCACCCCGATGGATGAAGCTTGGTTCCCGGTGCTCGTGCGTGAATATCCGAAGCCAATGCCGTTCGTGCCCGTCATCGACAACGACCTGCTGCGTTGGTGGGGTCAGGACCAGCTGTGGCAGTCCGAAGACTCCCGCTACTCCGCCGATTCCGTGCGTATTATTCCTGGTCCGATCTCCGTCGCGGGCATCACCACTGTTGACGAACCGGTCGCCGACATTCTTGGCCGTTTCGAAGCGGCCATGGTTAAGCGCGTTTCCGCAGAATCGCCGATCGCAGCTAAAACCGCGTTCGCCCAGCTCGGCGTGGCATCTTCCGCAGAAGAATTCATTCGCAAATCCCCGAACATTTCGTGGGTGGGCCATCTCATGGCAAACCCGGCATACGGCACCAGCAACGGTGACGCCAACTATGAGATTCGCAAGATTTCCAGCGAAGGGAGTGTCGAAAAGTACGATCTCGACATCCATCTCGATACCTACTGGGACAACGATCCGGACGGTGGCAAGTCCAAGCATGCCGTACGAGACATCGTCATCCCGCTGAACGTAGACGGCAACGAATCCGGGCTCTTCCCGGTGGTCGACCGTGACCGCCTACCGGAACACGTGTACCGTATGCTTGCAGACACTGCCGGTATTGGTAACACCGCCATTACTGGCGACAAGCTCACCGCCATGCCTGTTATTGAACAGGTGGCTGACAAAGCCTCCTATCCGTTCGGCCAGGCGCATGCCAGCTACACGCTGTCCGCCAACCTCGGCTTCGACCATGAAGCGGCCACCGGCGGCGCGCTGCCAAGCAACCTGGTGCCGTCCCGCATCGCACCGGACGCGCTCGTCGGGCCGGCATGGCCCGCCATCTACGCGGCCCTCGGATCCGTGTACGTCAACGGCTTCCCGGTGATCGAAGGCCTGCTCAACGCAGTGCATCTCGACCATCTCATCGAACTGGAAGTCAGCGAAGACGAACTGCTCAAGCATATCGGCGAACAAATCGCGCTGACCAGCTGGGCCGAAGACTACTTCGAATCGGCATCCGGCCGTGTGGTGACCATCCACGTCACCCACAGCACGCAAGACGGCACCGTGCTTGCCAACGAAACCGAACGTTTCGCCATCCGTGGTCGTGCATACTCCGACGCACTACCGCCGGAAGCACCGGACTATGGTGGAATCGACGCGGAAATCGAAAGCACTCCGCGCCGGCTGCTGCGCCGCGTCAAGGTGACCGCTCCGCACGAGATGACCGCCTTCGCGCGCACCTCCGGCGATTTCAACCCGATCCACACCTCGCATCGTGGAGCCGCCGTTTCCGGACTTGCGGCACCGCTCGTACACGGCATGTGGCTCTCCGCAACCGCGCAATACGCGGTGCAGGCGCTTGACGGCAAGGGTGCGCACTACGAAATCGCAGGCTGGACCTACAACATGTACGGCATGGTGCAGCTCGACGATGAAGTGGAAATCTCCATCGAACGCGTCGGACGCGTGGCTCACTCCGGCATGGTGCTCGAAGTGACCAGCCGTATCAAAGGCAACATCGTGTCTCGTGGCACCGCCATCGTGCGTGCGCCGAAGTCCGCGTTCGTATACCCAGGCCAGGGCATACAGCGGCAGGGCATGGTGCTCGACGAGCGTGCCAAGTCCCCGGCCGCACGAGACGTGTGGAAGCGTGCCGACAAAGTGACCCGCGAGAAGCTTGGATTCTCGATCCTTGCCGTCGTGCGTGACAATCCGAAGGAACTGACCGCCAACGGCGTGACCTACCGCCATCCGGAAGGCCTGCTCAACCTGACCCAGTTCACGCAGGTGGCGCTCGCCACCGTGGCATTCGCCCAGACCGCACGTCTGCGCGAAGCCGGCGCCGACATTTGGCCTGCCTATTTCGCAGGCCACTCGCTGGGCGAATACAACGCGTTGAGCTCCTTCGCCGGCGTGATTCCGCTGGAAACCGTGATCGAACTCGTGTTCCACCGCGGCTCCACCATGCATCACCTCATTCCGCGCGATGCGAAAGGCCGTTCCAACTACCGTATGGGTGCGTTGCGTCCGAACCAGTTCGGTGTGGGCGATGACGGCGTGCGCGAGTACGTTGAATCCGTGTCGAAGGCTTCCGGCGAGTTCCTGCAGATCGTGAACTACAACCTGGCTGGCCAGCAGTATGCCGTGGCAGGCACCATTGCCGGTTTGAAGGCGCTGAAGGCCGATTCCAGCCGCCGCGTGGCCGAATATGGCGGCAAGCCAGCGTTCATGCTGGTGCCGGGCATCGATGTGCCGTTCCATTCCACGCTGCTGCGCAAGGGCGTGCCGGAATTCCGTGACAAGCTTGACGCGCTCCTGCCGCAGACCATCGATTACCGTGGCCGTCTGGTCGGACGCTATATTCCGAACCTGGTTGCGGCTCCGTTCGAAATGACGAAGGAATTCGCGGCCAAGATTCTCGAAGTCGTGCCGTCCGAGCGCATTCAGGCCGCTTTAGATGATCCGCAGATTTGGGATTCCTATGCTGCTGATGATCAGAAGCTCGGCCGATTGCTGCTTACGGAACTGCTGTCTTGGCAGTTCGCCTCTCCGGTGCGTTGGATTGAGACGCAGGCTCTGCTGTTCGGTTCCTCCGAGCAGGGCGGTCTTGGTGTGGAAGAGTATGTTGAGGTTGGTCTCGGCAATGCTCCGACGCTCGCCAATCTGGGCTCCAAGACGTTGCGTCTGCCGCAGTTTGCCGGTCGCGATGTGACGGTATACAACGTTGGTCGCGATGAAGGCCGCGTATACATGACTGATTCCGATTCGTTGGTTCCGGAAGAAGATGCTGACGATTCTGCGGTTGTGACTTCTTCTTCTTCTTCTTCTGCTGCTGCTCTGGCTGTTGCCTCAGCTCCTGCAGCTGCTCCTGCTGCTGTTGCGGAAGTTCCGGTTGTTGCATCTCCTGCAGGTGCTCCGTCGGGTGCCGCCGTTGCGGATGTTGCATTCAAGGCATCCGATGCGATTGCCACATTGCTGGCTTACTCGGCTAAGGTTCGTCCCGATCAGATCGGCGAAAGCGATACCACCGATACGCTGACCAATGGTGTGTCTTCTCGCCGTAATCAGCTGCTTATGGACATCAGTTCCGAACTGGGTGTGGCTTCCGTGGATGGTGCTGCCGAAGCGACGGTCAAGGCGCTGAGCGCTTTGGTCAACAAGGTCGCTCCGAACTACAAGGCATTCGGTCCGGTGCTGTCTGACATTGTGCGCGACCGTGTGCGTGGCATGTTCGGTGCCGCCGGTGTGAAGCTCGGCCAGATCACTAAGCGTGTGACCGATACATGGCAGCTTGGCGAAGGGTGGGCTTCCCATGTGGTGGCTGCGCTCGTGCTCGAAACCCGTGAGGGGGCCAGCTCTCGTGGCGGTGATCTTGCCTCGTTGAGCACGGATGCCGCTTCCAATGCGGCCACTGCCAACGCGCTGATCGATGCGGCCGTGCAGAAGGTTGCTGCCGATAAGGGCATCGCCGTTGCCATGCCGAGCGCCGGTGGCGCAGCCGGCGGGGCAGTGGTTGATTCCGCCGCTTTGGACGCGTTCGCAGCCAAGGTGACCGGTGCTGACGGCGTGCTCGCCTCCACGGCGAAGTTCGTGCTGAACCAGCTGGGCGTAGTCGCTCCGGTTGCCGAGGAAACTGCTGATGAGAACGCGGCTGTTGCGGCTGCGGTCGAAGCTGAACTCGGCGCTGACTGGCCGAAGCAGGTCGAACCTCGTTTCGACGAGCGCAGGGCTATTCTGTTCGACGATCGTTGGGCATCCGCACGTGAAGACTTGGCGCGCGCCTACTACAACAACGATGAATCCGCATTGAACGGCAGCTTCATCGGTCTCGGCAAGACCATTGCCGACGAAGCCGCTTGGTATGCAGGCAAGAGCGACAACGCGGATCTGAAGGCCGCATTCAATCGTGTCGCTGCCGAAGCAAAAGAAAACGCTTCCGAATCGGCAGAAAACAGCCGTTTTGCTGGAGATATCGCAGTGGTGACCGGCGTGGCTCCGAACTCCATCGCAGCCCAGGTAGTCAACGGCCTACTTGCGGGCGGTGCTACCGTGGTGGCCACCTCGCACAGCTTCAAGCCAAGCGTGAAGGCATGGGCTAAGCAGACCTATCGTGAGCATGCGGCGGGCGATGCCAAGCTGTGGCTGGTTCCCGCGAACCTGTCAAGCTACCGTGATGTGGACGCGTTGGTCGCTTGGGTCGGCAATGTGCAGAAGAAGACTTCCGGTGCGACCACCACGATTCTCAAGCCTGCTTACGAGCCGAGCCTGTTCTTCCCGTTCGCGGCTCCGCCGGTACATGGCAACCTTGCCGATTCCGGCGAACTGTTCGAATCTCAGGCTCGCCTCATGTTGTGGGGTGTTGAGCGTGCGATTGCTGGACTTGCGAAGATCGGTGCCGACACCGATGTGCAGCACAAGTTGCATGTGGTGTTGCCGGGATCGCCGAACCGCGGTATTTTCGGCGGCGACGGTGCCTATGGCGAGGTGAAGAGCGCATTTGATGCGATTGTGAACCGTGCTCGCGCCGAAAAGGTGTGGTCGAGCCGTGTGACCTTCGCCCATCCGAAGATCGGTTGGGTGCGCGGCACGGGCTTGATGGGTGGCAATGATCCGCTGGTCGAAGTGGTGGAGCGTCACGGTCTGAAGACCTATTCCACCGCCGAAATCGCGGTTGAACTGCTGAACCTTTCCACCCGCGAATCCCGTATCGAAGCAGCCAAGGCCCCGCTTGACGTGGACCTGACCGGCGGACTCGGCAACGAGCCGATCGATATTAAGGCACTGCGTGCGGAAGCCATGGAAGACGCAGTCCAAGCGGAAGCGGCACATGCCAAGAACGCAATCGCAGGCGACGAATCCGATGCCGCGGCCAAGACGCTTATCAAGGCGCTGCCAAGCCCGCGTGCTCCGCGTCAGGCCAAAGTCGATCTTGCCGATTGGCAGAACGTCAGCGCACGTCCGGAAGACGAAATCGTCATCGTGTCCGTGGGCGAACTTGGTCCGTGGGGCTCCGGCCGCACCCGCTTCGAAGCCGAGCTCGGCATTCATTCCGATGGTCAGGTGGATCTGTCTGCCGGCGCGGTGCTCGAACTGGCATGGAATATGGGTCTGCTGACGTGGAATGACAGCCCCAAGCCGGGCTGGTACGACGTTGACGGCAACCTCGTGCCTGAGGAAGATATTGCGGAACGTTACCATGACGAGGTCGTGGCACGTTCTGGCGTGCGTCCGTTCGACGAAGGCATGGGCAACGACTACAAGGACGGCACCGACGAGGAAGAGGCCGAGGTGTTCCTTGACCACGATGTGACCTTCTCGGTTCCGACTCGTGAGATTGCCGAAGAGTATGTCAAGCTTGACGAAACGCACACCAGCTTCGCGGCCGATGCCGAATCCGGCGAATGGAACGTGACCCGCCATGCCGGCTCCATGATTCGCGTGCCTCGCCGCGCGGCTATGACCCGTACGGTTGGCGGCCAGTTCCCGAAGGGCTTCGACCCGGTCAAGTGGGGCATTCCGGCTTCCATGGTCGGCGACGTCGACAAGATCGCCTTGTGGAACATCGTCACCACGGTCGATGCCTACCTGTCTGCAGGCTTCACGCCGACCGAAATCCTCGAAGCAGTGCATCCGTCGATGGTCGCCTCCACGCAGGGCACCGGTTTCGGCGGCATGGCCTCTATGCGCAAGCTGTACCTGGATCGCTTCCTTAACCATGAGATTCCGACCGACATTCTGCAGGAAGCCCTGCCGAACGTTGTCGCGGCCCATGTGATGCAGTCCTACATCGGCGGCTACGGCAACATGGTCCAGCCGGTTTCCGCCTGTGCCACGGCGGCCGTCTCCCTTGAAGAGGGCGTCGACAAGATCGCCCTCGGCAAGGCCGACTTCGTGGTCACCGGCGCGATCGACGACATCGGCGTGGAATCCGTGATCGGATTCGGCAACATGAACGCCACCGCCAATTCGGAGGAAATGTACGCCAAGGGCATCGATGCGCGCTTCTTCTCCCGCGCCAACGACCGTCGTCGTGGCGGATTCGTGGAATCCCAGGGTGGCGGCACCATTCTGCTGACCCGCGGCGATATCGCGTTGAAGCTCGGCCTGCCGGTTGCCGGCGTGATCGGATTCGTGCACTCCTACGCCGACGGCGCGCACACTTCCATCCCGGCTCCAGGCTTGGGTGCGCTTGCAGCGGGCATGGGCGGCAAGGATTCCAAGCTGGTGCGCGATTTGGCCCGTCTTGGCGTCACTCCGGACGACATCGCCGTGGTTTCCAAGCACGATACGTCCACCAACGCCAACGATCCGAACGAATCCGAACTGCACAACACGTTGGCCCACGCCATTGGCCGTGCTGACGGCAACCCGCTGTTCGTGATCTCGCAGAAGACGCTTACCGGCCATGCCAAGGGCGGTGCCTGTATCTTCCAGGTCAACGGTCTGACCCAGCTGTTCAAGTCCGGTGTGATTCCGGCCAATGCTGCCCTTGACTGCGTTGATCCGAAGCTCATGCGCGACGACCACATGGTCTGGCTGCGCGAGCCGCTGAAGGTCGGCTCCGTCAAGGCGGGCCTGGCTACGTCGCTCGGTTTCGGCCACGTGTCCGGCTTCGCTGCGATTGTCAATCCGGGCGCATTCGAAGCGGCGGTGGCCAACACCGCGGGCGTCGAGGCGCTGAACGCATGGCGTGATCGCGCCAACGAGCGTCTGGCCGCTGGCCAGCGTCGCCTTGAGGAAGGTATGATGGGCCGCGCCGCGCTCTATGAGCCGATCGACAACCGTCGTTTCCATGAGGATGGCCGCGGCTACAACGCGCACGAAGTGGAGAAGGCCATGCTGCTCGATCCGAACGCGCGCCTGAGCGCATCCGGCTACTTCGAAGTCTGATCCCCGCGTCTGAGCGCCTGAAATTTCTGGCGTTCAGACGAACGATCATCAAATCCCGTATCTGTCGCAATCTCAGTATTTCGTGACAGATGCGGGATTTTCATATTCTTGAATCGCCCTACTTTCCGTCTGCACGACTCCCGTTCAACGTCTGCACAATGTGGATGATGGAAGATAAAGCGCTTAAGTCCGATGATATCCTTACATGAAAACGAAGTGTCGCCCGCTTGCTTTGCGGAAATCGACATGGTTCGTTTCTCCCTGAAAACTTTCGAAAGGCTGGAAAATGCTGGGTTTGGGGCATGACGTCGTGGATATGCCTGCGTTTGCCGAGCAACTGGGCGAATCTGGGTCGCGCATGCGAAATCTGTTCTCTACGCGCGAGCTATGGCAGACCACTCAACGGGCGCGGGTCAAGCGGGATGGCGAGGCGGTGCATCTTGCAGCCCGCTGGGCGGGCAAGGAGGCCTTCCTCAAGGCGTGGTGCGAGGCGATTTCGTGTAGGGCGAAAGGCGATGGCGACATTGCATATCCGTACACGCTTGACGATTTTCCTTGGTCGCGCATCGAAATACTTGACGATTCCCACGGCGTGCCCCGCGTCATGCTCTCACCCGAGGTGCGATGCAAGTTGCGGCAATCGTTGGGGTTGCCGGTTGACGGGGATGGCCAATCGTGCGAAATACATATTTCCATGAGCCATGACGGATCTGTTGCATCCGCGGTGGTGACAATAGAAGCGTGAATGGCGATTGCGCAATCGTAGGCAATCGCACAATAACCAGTAATTTCGTCAATCGATTGACGTCAATCATCGCAACACCTCGAACCGGTTTGATAAAACCGTTGATTCACGTTACACTCGTATAAGGTTTGCGTGGTCGAAAAAAAATTATTGCGATTTCGACTTGCGATTGTTGAGAGAGTGTGTATAATGGCTCGAGTCGTTTCGTGTCGACTTCGGTCGGCATAGACGGTGCGCGGATGTAGCTCAATGGTAGAGCCTCAGTCTTCCAAACTGATTACGCGGGTTCGATTCCCGTCATCCGCTCCACATAATCGTTAGAGAAGAAGAAAGGCGTGCTTAATGGCACGCCTTTTGCATACCTGCC
>ERZ1031816.82-NODE-82-length-16801-cov-4.262869_pt1 | contig 16801 bp, 10 predicted proteins | sample MGYA00519029_ERZ1031816 | MGnify/ENA primary metagenome ERZ1031816 (study PRJEB33719, sample SAMN04261247) | wastewater metagenome | biome: rural village; feature: human; material: feces | host: Homo sapiens | place: El Salvador | collected 2014-01-14 ... | reverse complement strand
GGCCGAATGGCCAGGTGCCAAACGGAATGCCACCGATGGGCATGCCGCCAATGGGACCGAATGGACAGGTACCAAACGGCCCAATGGGAACAAATGGAATGCCACCGGTAGGCGTGCCACCGATGGAGGAGCCAATTAAGCCTGAGGTGGCTGGAGCACAGCCGCAGGGTGATAAAACGGAGAATGATGAGGCGGTTGAAGCAGAAGCACAGGATGCCAAGCCGGAGGTTGTAGAGCCTATTGTGACAGAGCCGCAGGATGTCAAGCCTGAGCCAGCAGAGCCGGTTGAAACACAGCCGCAGGAGATAAAGCCAATACCTCCAATGCAGGGCAACCCATTTGGAGGAAACCCGATTCCACCAATGCCACAGGCGCAGCCAATGCCGCAGATGCAGCCGGTGCCACCAATGCCACAGATGCAGCCGGTACCACCAATGCCGCAGATGCAGCCGGTGCCACCAATGCCGCAGATGCAGCCGGTACCACCAATGCCACAGACACCACCGATGCCACAGGCACAGCCAGTGCAGGGCAATCCATTTGATGGAGCACCGGCACCATATTTCCTTAGGGTGAAGACGGGCGAGAGAATAAGCTTGGACAAGGCAGAGTTCAAGATCGGACATAAGGCAAGACTTGTGGACTATGCGATTACTGACAATTCAGCTATAAGCAGAGTTCATTGTGTTATCACCAAGAGAAATGGCGTGTGCTTCATCAGCGATAACAAGTCTACAAATGGTACATTTGTGAACGGAGAGGAGTTGAAGGCGGGCGAAGAAAAGTTCCTGACGAACAATGCGATCGTTATACTCGGGGACGAGGAGCTTGTCTATCACATTAGATAGAATATCCGCAACGAGAGTTGAGACATAAATATTGGGAGGAATGTATATGGGGTTTAGCGCAGTATACAATACAGACGTAGGAATAAAGAAAAAGACAAATCAGGATTCGCTGGCGATCAAGATAGCGGATACTCCAAATGGACAGGTCGTGTTCTCCCTCGTATGTGATGGCATGGGAGGTCTGGCAAAGGGAGAGGTTGCCAGCAAGGAAGTCATAACAGCTTTCTGCAACTGGTTTGACACACAGTTTGTTGAGATGGTTGACAACAACAGCTTTAGTGAAGAGCTGCTGAGATACCAGTGGATAAGACTTGCCGTGGAGCAGAATGAGAAGATCAAGGCGTATGGCGAGCAGAATGGATTTATGCTTGGTACGACCATTTCTGCGATCCTCATATACAGAGAAATGTACTACATTCTCCATGTTGGAGACAGCCGAGTGTATGAGATCACTTCAGGGATAAGGCAGCTCACCGCAGATCAGACGCTTGTTGCAAGGGAGATCGCAGCGGGAAGACTTACACCGGAGCAGGCGGAGACGGACAGCAGACGAAGCGTGCTTCTCCAGTGTATCGGAGCTTCACCTGTGGTGGAACCGGATTTCGTAGTTGGGCAGGCAGCTCCCGGAGCGCATTACATGCTGTGTTCTGATGGATTCAGACATAAGATAACGCCTCAGGAGATGATAGAGAGACTTGGCCCGGGAACATGCGTCGACGAGGCGAAGATGAAGGAGGGCTGTGAGTTCCTCACAGAGCTTGTGAAGTACAGAAAAGAAACGGATAATGTAACAGTAGTGCTTATTAAATCGGAGTAATGGGGATCGATATATGACAGAGTTAGGAACGGTATTAGACGGAAAATACGAAATACTTAAAAAAGTCGGCCAGGGTGGTATGTCAATAGTTTATCTTGCCATGGATAACCGACTTAATAAACAGTGGGCTGTAAAGGAGATCAAGAATGATGGCTCCAAGAGTACAGCCACACTCTTAAAGGGATTGGAGCGAGAAGCAAATATCCTCAAGGATGTGGATCATCCGGTACTGCCACGAATCGTTGATATCATCAATGAGAATGGCACGATCTACGTTGTCATGGACTTCGTAGAAGGACGTCCACTCAGCGATGTGCTCAAGGCGGAGGGCGCACAGCCACAGGAAAAGGTAATCGAATGGGGCAGGGCGCTTGCCAGTGCACTTGACTACCTGCATTCCATGAATCCGCCGATCATATACAGAGATATGAAGCCTTCAAATGTCATGCTGAAGCCGGATGGCTCGGTAAAGCTTATCGACTTTGGAACGGCTAAGGAATACATAGTGGAGAACAATGCGGATACCACGGCTCTTGGAACAAGAGGCTATGCGGCACCGGAGCAGTTCGGTGATGCGCAGGGACATGGAATCTACAACACGGATGCAAGAACAGATATTTACAATCTGGGAGCAACGCTCTATCACCTTGTTACCGGCAAGAATCCATGTGAGCCTCCTTACGAGATAAAGCCTATCAGACAGTGGAATCCGATGCTCTCATCAGGATTTGAGAGAATTATACAGACGTGCTGTCAGCCGAGTCCTGAGGACAGATATCAGTCCTGTTCAGAACTGCTGTATGCGCTGGATCACTACAACGAGCTCGACGATGCATACAAGGCAAAGGCAAAGCATAAGATAGCAGCGTTCTCAGTGGTTGCGGGATTATCGATACTCTCAGCGTGCTGTGCTGTGATAGGCGGAGTAAAGAAAGGCCAGCTCAAGGATCTTGATTACAACAACAAGGTCAACGAGGCGAGGGATGCAGTCGACGAGGGCGATTACAACAAGGCATTTGAGTGCTATAAGGCGGCTGTCGACATAGACCCAACCGCATCGGATGCCTATATAGGCTACATGGAGACATATGCTTACTATTATACAGAGGACGATGGAAACACTTCGGCCAACACCGAGACGGCGGCAGAAAAGGGAATAAGACTTGCACTTAAGAACAAGGACGAGATAAAGGACGACGTAAAGTTCAAGATAGCCATGTTGTATTACGACGAGGTCAAGGACTACAGTGCGGCCAAGAAATATTTCAATATGGTTGATGAGAGCAAGGACTTCCCGGATCAGGCAAAGCAGGCAAAGTATTACGCTGCGATATGTGACAGCAAGATAAACAAGTCTGCAAGCTTTGATACGAACAAGGAAAATATATTTGCATTCCAGGATTACAACAGTGACAACATAGATGACACCAATCCTGACAAATACACCAATTACCTCAACATAGCTTACATATATCTTGGCGAGATATCCAATGATCCGGAGCTTGCGAACAGAATAGAGGTGCTGATGGATGAGGCGATGAAGAACCTGGACGACAACGCAGAGGTGCTGAACAGCCAGTTCCCGGCGGACAGAGGCGTAAAATACTACAATGGCCAGTATTCAGGAGTTATGTACTCGGTATATACAGAACTTGCCGAGAATGCGGATGATGCGGGCCAGCAGTTACATTATTACAACTCTGCGGCGAACAGTGCAGCGCTTTATCTGAACAGTCTGGATATAGAGGGCGAGAATGCGACAGAGACATCCAAGAAAGCATATTCAGAATACTCGGTGAACGAGGCTGAGACTTATATCAAGATGGCAGAGAACAGCGGCGATGACAGCTACTATGATGAGGCAGAGAGAATATATGGCAACGCTGAGACTACACTTGGAACCGATGACAACGCAGCGGTCGTGTACGTAAGCCATCTGAGCTATCTGGTCGATAGATATTCGAATAAATTTGGAAGCGATTCGGCATCATGGAATGCCAGTGCCACAAGGGCTGTGAGGAAAGTGTACGAGAACGGTAACAAAGTTCCGGCACTTGCAAATGGTCTTAAGCAGGGATGGCAGTCGTTATCCAATGACCTGACAGTTAAGAGCATAGTAAATGGCAGTTCAAGGTCAACGAGCGAGTAAGGGAGGAGTGAAAGGTTATGGCAACAGTTTATAATGTAATGTTATATGGCGGCCTGGCACTTGCGATCGTATTCGCTATTGTGGCGGTGGTACTGTTCTTCGTGTTAAAGATACCGAAGGCGGTGGGAATTGCCACAGGCTCAACAGCCCGTAAGAAGATCGATGAGATCAAGGAGAAGGGCTATGAGAGTGTACAGGGAGGCGGTGCCTCCAAACAGGAGGCGATCAAGAACCATACATCCAGAATTTCGGTAAGGGATGTAAAGTCAACTGCAGCCGAAAAACATTCTGAAAAGGGAATGGCAAATTACGAGAAAGCGATAGCTGATCTCGGGAAAAAGAGACTGGAGGATGAAGGCGAGACTGCAACTGATATTCTCCGCGATGATGCCGAGGAGGCAACAGATATTCTGAGGGAAGACGAAGAGAATCTTGACATCAATGGCAGCAGCTTTGAGGAGGCGACAGACATCCTCAGAGAAGATGCGGATGAGGAAGCAACGGATGTACTCAGAAATGACGAGGCAGATGAGGAAGCAACGGACATACTCAGAAGTGATGAGGCGGACGAGGAAGCAACGGACATACTCAGAAGTGATGAGGCGGACGAGGAAGCAACGGACATACTCAGAAGTGATGAGGCGGACGAGGAAGCAACGGATGTACTTAGAAGCGATGACGCAGATGATTCCACAGCCGTTCTTCAGGGAGGACGCGCAGCGAGCTCGGTAAGAATGATAAAGAATGTAATTATAGTACATTCCGATGAAGAGATATAGGAGGAGAGGGACATGAAAAAGGTTATGCAGAATAAATCACTTTTGCATCGACTGATCGCGCTTACGATGGCGGTAGTTATGACACTCACTCTTGTGGCGATCGATTCACATTTTCATTTGTTTGCGGAGGAGGAAGATATACAGACCATAGATGTAACGGCCATTGTAAAGGGCGATAAGGCGGATATGGTGTATGGCTTCAAGGATTTTGACAAGGCAATAAAGTTCAAGATCAAGTCCGACAAAGTTGACGGAATCGACAGCAGCAAGTTAGGAGTGGCTGTTTACAAAGGAGCTACAGCGGACGATAAGATCGCTACAGCCACAGATGCAGCAGGAAAGCTTGTCACATTTGATAATGTGTATGAGCTGAAGAATGACACAGCGGTACAGAAGATAGCTATTTACTATTATACAGGTACTGATGAGAGCGGTGATTTCGAGCTGCTTGGAACCATAAAGGTTGCCGTGGATAAGCAGGCACCTACAATATCGGTTGAGGCTGATGATAACTACAACCTTCACAACAAGGTGAGCGATGGCTATTATCTCCTGAACCTCACAAGCAGTGATGCCGACAGAACATTTGTGATAGACGCCAAGGATATCACAGATGCAGCAGAGGGAAATGCCACAGGAATAGACTATGTGGAGTATTCATCAGACAATGGAAAGACCTGGAGCAAGACTGAGAGCACATCCCAGTTTGTTGCACCTGATAAGAGTGGAACATACAAGTTCAGAGCGGTCGATGTTGCAGGAAACAAGTCAGAGGAGACCAGTGTTATCGTCAAGAAGCTCAACGGAGCTCCTGTCATAACAAGTGTTACCCCTGAGATCATACAGAAGAACGGAGTGGATTACAGATTCCCTCAGCTCAAGGTAGATGATGCTTATAAGTTCACTGTACAGGTGAAGAAGGTTACAGTCGGCAGTGATAACACTGAGATAGATGACGTGAGCCTGTACTACGAGCTTACGGGTGCAGCTTCAGCAGTGGAGTGCACAGGCAAAAAGGCTGTGTCCGGCGGATATGAATATGAATTCGAGATAAGTGCACAGTGGTTCAAGAAGGACAATGCAGATAATGCAGATAATGCCAAGAAGCTTGTCATTTACGCCAAGGAGAACGAGTTTGGCAATAACTCAGTCGGCGCAGATGAGGATGGCGACATTGTATTTGTAAAGGAAGGAAAGCCTGAACTCACAGTTACAGGCGGTTCCACAAGCTATGTGAAATCCACAAAGCTGACAGTGAAGGCAACTGGAGAGTATTCTTACATAGACACCGTGTCATACAGCGTGGATGGCAAGAAGGAAACGATCCTTGAAAAAGGAAACAAGTTCACATACAGCAGCGATGTCCGTGTGAGCGGTGGAGATGTACAGGATTCAACAAAGTCAGACATATATCTGGCTGATGGAGAGCATACCATCACATTTGCGGCAAAGGACTTCGCCGGAATAGATGGCAGGATAGAGACTGTAGTCAAGGTGGATAATACAGCACCTGTTGTAAAGGTTACGGACAACGCCGGAACAGACAGGACAAACAATGATCAGCAGTACACAGTCACAGACGCAAAGGAAGCTGTTCTTAATATAAAGTACAGCGATGCCACATCAGGTGTTGCATCGGCGGTCGCTTCACTCAAGAAGGCAGATGCAAATGGATCATATACATCGGTCAAGAACTGGTATTCAACATCTACAGGTGACAATGGCCTGCAGAGCGGAAAAGAGATAAGCATAGATGGTTCAGGAAGTTATGTCCTGACAGTTGTGGTAACTGACGAGGCTGGAAATAAGACAGAGACGAACACATATGTGTATGTCAATGTGGATGGCCTTTCAGGAGAGAAGTTATCTGTGAACGGTACAGATGCTGACAACGGCGCTATATTCTGGAGAAATGATGATACTCTGACTGTAGAGGGTGCAGTATCAGGCTTCCAGCTTGCAGCAGATGACGCAAAGCTGGTGATCACCAGAACATCATTTGCAGGAAAGAATGATAAGGCAGTTGAGGTAAAGGGTACAGTTGCCGCTGCATATGACAAGAATACGGTCAACATATCCTACGAGCTTCCAGATGAGGGTGTGTACGAGATCTCACTCATGGCGAGAATACACGATCCGAACAATGCTGACACGAAGTTCAAAGAAGTACAGAGCATAAAGGTTTACTATGATAAGACTGCACCGGCAAATGTGAAGCTGGAGTGTGCAAACCAGAAATACAAATCAGGATCGACATTCTATTACAGATCAAAGAGTGACGTGAAGATCAAGGTCTCTGGTTCCGATAACAATGACAGCAATGGCAAAGTTACATATACAGTAGGCAGAAGCAGCGCAGCCGGATCACAGGACATTACAGGAAGCATTAATGTATCAGGAAATGATATAGAAAAGACACTGGATGCAAAGGCCCTTGGCATAACAGATGAAAATACAGAGTACACGATGACTGTTAAGCTGAAGGACAGAGCAGGAAACGAGAGCAAGGCCAGCCAGGAGATACACCTGATAGTTGATACCGTCAAGCCATCAGTGTCAATAGATGGAACTGCCGGCGGAAAGCTGATAAATTACTGGAATAACAGCAATGTGACCATAACAGCAAGGGGAACTGACAATTACTTCGTGGAGAAGTTCGTTGTGACAGGAACACGCGATGGCAGGAGCATAAGCAAGTATGAGCTGGATGCGGATTACACTGCAAATGCAGCAAAGTCCACAACATTCAAAGAGCCTGGACTTTATAATATCACGATCGTTGCTGTCGATGAGGTTGGCAATGAGTCGGGTAAGGCAACAACTTCATTTGTAATAGATAAGAAGAGCCCTGAGATATCAGTTGTGTCCGGTGGAAGCAGCAGATTCCTTAACAGGAGCAGAACTATTACATTTGGCATAGAAGATGATTATGGAATGGATGCACAGAATGCAACGCTTAAGGTACACTACAAGACCTACAGTGATTCGAACTGGTCAGAGACAACGGTTCCGTTCCAGACAGCAGATGGCAAGACCACTGCAGCATATAAGATGACAGCTAAGGGCGGCAAGGCAACTGTATATTATTTCACAGTTGAGGGAGCCGATAATTCCGGCAATGCACTGAAGCCGGCAGCAGACGAGGCGTTCAGTGTTCAGGAGGGCACAAGTGCTCTCAATACAAAGAATTATTACGTCGACACCACAGAGCCACTTGTGTATGTTGACGATGATCCTGAGTACAGACTGGATAATAACAATTACTTCAAGACTTCAATATCATTCAGAGTTGGTGTGGAGGAACAGTTCAAGTCGCTTCAGAACACCATTATCACAGAGAATGATGGAAAAGTAGCAGTGGATGAGAATCCGCAATACTTCTATATAAAGAGTAACGGCGGAACATGGGGCAAGAAGTACACATATGATAAGGAAGGTGAGTATGATCTCACCATGACCGTTACCGACAAGTGTGGAAATGAAGGAACAACAGGAACCCATTTCTACATAGACAAGCACAAGCCTGAGATACAGCTTGGAAATGTCAACACTATAAACAACAGCGATGTGACAGTCCCTGTAACACTTACAGATAACATGAGAGGTGGAAAGTACACCATTCATGTAGTCAGAACAAATGAGGGTGGATCTGTTGTAGAGAACAGAGATATCAGAAAGAATGTTACCTGGGGAACAAAGGGCGATGGAGTCAGCACAGTCAGAGAGGTACTCAGCGGTGTGACATTTGACGCCCAGGGCGATTACACAGTCACCGTGTCCGCAGAGGATAAGGCGGGCAACAAGGCTGTGACCAGAACAGTGAAGTTCAGAATCGATAAGACTGCACCGGTTATATCGATTTCAGGAATGAACGACAGACAGACAACGGCGGTAAATGCAACCATCAGCATAGATGAGGCATTCTCATTTGCATATGAGAACAACAATCTTGCCGCAGATGCATTTAACGTGACAATAACCAGAAAGACGGACGGAACAGCGGCATCGAATATCGCTACGCTGGGAACAAGCAGCTTCTCAGGAAGCAATCCACATACCGCAACTTACAACTTTACAGAGGATGGCGAGTACACGATCACAGCAAATGCAAGAGATCTTGCAGGAAATGTGGCGGCCAGCCAGACCAAGACCTTCAAGGTTGACTCAAAGGCACCTGTTGTAAAGGTGAGCGCAGTGGATAAGAACAACAAGGAAGTAAAGAATTACGACCCAATAGGAAGTATGGATTCTTCCGCACCGAACTATGTTGATATGTCACTGAGCGTTCAGGAGTCATTCTTCTCGACAGATGATGTGAAGATAACCGTGAAGAAGGACAGCAAGGATGTGTCATCATCATACTTTACAAATTACAGCAATTCTTCAGAGCTCAGCACAGGAAGCCAGAGATTCTCTGAGGATGGTGTATACGAGGTGTCAATAACAGCGCAGGATGAACTGGGAAATAAGGCTGATGATTACAGCCTGGTATTCACAGTCGATAACACACCACCTGAGCTCAAGGCTACATCGACACTTGCCGGATTCATGAGCAAGAGCATTGCAAGCGATGACGGAACACTGCTTCTCAATGCATCAGATTTTGCTGATATACGAGACAAGGGCTACGAAGCACTGTGGGATGTAAGTGATACTTCAGACTTCTCGGTTGACGCCAAGATAGACGGAGTAAATCTTATCGATTTCTCAGATATGACAGACGGATATCACAAGATATCACTTACAGTAACTGACAAGGTTGGACACACGGCAACACAGGAATTTGATTATACGTATGATGGTACTGCACCACGAATCATCATAACAGGTGTTGAGGATGGAGAGACTCTCAGAGAGCCATTCAACATGACGATAGGTCTTGAGAATGAGGAAGACGAGATCACATCCATCGTTATAAATGGCAATACCATAGATCCTGCAAGCTATCAGGCAGATAACAAGTATGAGATGCAGGTAGATCAGTATGATACATACACGGTTGAGGTAACAGCCCAGGATAAGGCCGGTAATATAGCGACAACATATGACAGAGAGACAGGAGAGGTATTCACCTTCAAGCTCAGCGAAAAGATGTCACCGGTTGTGCTGATCATAATAATAATCGCAGCGATCCTGCTTCTTGCGTTGCTTGCATTTATCATCATAGCTGGCAGAAGAAGAAAGAAAAACGCCGCTGCTTAATGTAGGAGAAAGTGCTATGTACAGGGCAGTTGTATTTGATATGGACGGCGTGTTGGTAGACACGGAGAAGATATACAGGAAGTGCTGGAAGGAAAACGGCATGAGCATAGGAATTCCTGAGGCACAGATGGAAAATGTATGTGACCGGGTGGCTGGAGGCAACAAGACCTCCAACGCCCGGGTGTTTAAGGAAATAATGGGCGAAGATTTTGATTATCTTGCGTTCAGACAGAGAACAATGGATCTGTTCGATGAACATGTGGAAAAGTATGGAATAGACATAAAGCCACATGTCGAGGACACGCTGAGATTCTTAAAAGAACACGGCGTGAAGATAGCACTTGCAACCTCCACTGCGAGGACGAGGGCGCAGCAGAGACTTGATAGCGTTGGAATAGCCGGATACTTCGATGAAAAGGTATGCGGAGACGAGATCACCCACGGAAAGCCGGAGCCTGATATATATCTGAAGGCCTGCGGGAAGCTGGGCGTAAACCCGGACGAAGCGGTGGCCGTTGAGGACTCTGTGAATGGTATCATATCTGCCAGCCGGGCAGGGCTATGTACGGTCATGGTGGTGGATCTGATAAAACCAAATGGTATCACGCGCGAGCGTGCATACAAAACCTTTTATGATATAGAAGATATATGCAGCCTGTTTGAGTAAACAGGCTGTATTTTTATTAATAAAATGAGGAGGAACATCATAATAATGTAAAGAGTAAAGAATATGGTGGTAGTATGTCTGCAAGTCAGAAATTTATGGGAGTTGTAAAGGGACTGATCCTGTCCTATCTGCTCACGATAATCATGCTGTTTATAACGGCGGTGGTCGTATACAAAGTGGGGATAAGCGATAAGGTGCTCGGTATACTGGTTGTTGTGATATACATAGTGGCCACATTTGCCGGGGGCTTTGTTACGGGTAGAAAAGTCAGGGAGAAGCGTTTCCTGTGGGGGATGGTGTATGGCCTGACTTACATATCGGTCGCATTGACCGTGTCGGTGCTGTTTACAGGTTCAGGCGACAGAGAGGGAATAGCAGTTATAACCAAGTGTATTATGTGCGTTGCAGGCGGGATGCTGGGGGCTATGCTCAGTTAAAAAAAACTTTTACTTTATATATCTTTGTGTTATAATCCCGATATATGACATAAAAAGAGAGGTGTATCCAGAATGAAGAGAATTAAAACACTCACAAACAGGACTATGAAGAATACAATGGTCAAGGGTGGATGTGGCGAGTGCCAGACATCATGCCAGTCAGCTTGTAAGACATCATGCACAGTTGGTAATCAGAGCTGTGAGAATGTTAACAACAAGTAATTTGTAACAGGTTTGTATTTGATCAGCTAAAGGGGACCGTCGTTTATGATGACAGTCCTCTTTAGTGCGTGTATAAGGGTGCCGTGTGTGGCGCCTTGAATTAGAATTTCACGGATAGATCCGATGGAATATATTGAAGGAGAATTATGGTTCATCAGTACAAGAACAATGGTTATAATATAGTGCTTGATGTCTGTAGTGGTTCTGTACATGTCGTAGACGATCTTGTCTATGATATTATTTCTTTATATGAGGAGAATGATAAAGAGCAGATTATAAAGGCACTGTCACAGTATGACAGCGCAGATGTTTCCGAGGCTTATGACGAGGTAGCCCAACTGGTAGAGGACGGAACATTATTTACAGATGACGTATACAAAGATTATATTATAGATTTCAAGAAGAGAAAGACAGTTGTCAAGGCGTTGTGTCTGCATATCGCCCATGACTGTAACCTTGCCTGCAGATACTGCTTTGCCGGTGAGGGAGAATATAAGGGAGACAGGGCGCTTATGTCACTTGAGGTGGCAAAGAAATCCCTGGATTTTCTGGTTGCGAATTCCGGTTTAAGAAGAAATCTCGAGGTGGATTTCTTCGGCGGTGAGCCGCTTATGAACTGGGATGTAGTCAGGAAGACCGTGGAATACGGAAGAAGCCTTGAGGAGAAGTATGACAAGAAGTTCAGATTCACACTTACTACCAACGGAGTGCTTCTGAATGACGAGATCATGGAATTTGCCAACAGAGAGATGGCGAACGTGGTGCTCAGCATAGATGGAAGGAAGGAAGTCCACGACTACATGAGACCTACCAGGAATGGCAAGGGAAGTTATGATGTGATACTATCCAAGTTCCAGGAATTTGCCAAGAAGAGAGCAGGCAAGAGCTACTACGTAAGAGGAACTTACACTCATAACAATCTTGATTTCTCACAGGACGTGCTTCATATGGCGGATCTGGGATTTGACCAGATATCCGTTGAGCCTGTTGTATCACTTCCGGACGAGCCATATGCTATAAAGGAAGAGGATATACCGGTACTGCTTGAGCAGTACGATATCCTGGCTAAGGAGATGATCAAGAGACATAAGGAGGGAAGAGGCTTCAATTTCTTCCACTTCATGATAGATCTTGAGGGTGGACCTTGCGTAGCCAAGAGACTTTCCGGTTGTGGTTCAGGTACAGAGTACATGGCGGTCACTCCTTGGGGAGACCTTTATCCTTGCCATCAGTTTGTTGGTGAGGATGATTTCTGTATAGGAAATGTATTCGATGGAATCAAGAATCAGGATATAGTCAATGAATTCAAGCTGTGCAATGTATATGCCAAGGATAAGTGTAAGGACTGCTTTGCAAGATTCTATTGCAGCGGTGGCTGTGCGGCCAACTCATACAAGTTCCACGGCAATATACTTGATGCATATGACATAGGTTGTGAGCTTCAGAAGAAGCGTATAGAATGTGCAATCATGCTGAAGGCGGCTATGGCCGATGAGGCAGAAGAGGAATAAAAAGGGTAAAAGGAGAAGACGATGAAGAAAACAAAGAGAAATGCTGTGCTCGTCATCATAGCCTTTCTGCTTGTACTGGGTGTTGCTATATATACAGCGATATTCGGTGTTGCGGACAGAGGTAAAGTTGAGTACATCAAGCTTGGACTTGACCTTAAAGGAGGTCTGAGTGTAACTTACGAGATTCAGGAAGACGATTACAGTGACAAAGATCTCGAGGATACCAAGTATAAGATTGAGAAACGAGTTGAGGCATATACCAACGAGTACTCAGTATACGAGGATGGAGATAAGAAGATCACAGCAGAGATACCTGGAGTTACCAATGCGGATGAGATACTTGAGGCTTTGAATATTGAGGGAAAGCTTGAGTTCCTTGATCCTGACAACTACACAAAGTGGTCACAGGGACAGGAGTATGAGGCTGCTCTTACAGGAGATGACATCAAGAATGCCACAGCCGGAATTGACTCAGATAACGGCAATGACAATGTGGTACAGCTTGCATTCACCGATGAGGGAGCTCAGAAGTTCGCTGATGTTACCGCGGCAAATGTTGGGAAAATAGTATACATTATATATGACAACAAGGTCGTAAGTGCACCAACAGTACAGTCAGCCATAACAGGCGGAAGCGCAGAAATCAACAAGATCGGAAGCTACGAGGAGGCCGAGCAGCTTGCTACTACTATCCGTATCGGTGCACTTCCTCTTACACTTAAGCAGGTTCGTTCCAATATAGTAGGTGCTACACTTGGATCAGATGCCATCAGCACAAGCCTTAAGGCAGGTGCGATCGGTATTGCACTTGTATTTCTTATCATGATCATAGTATTCCGGATCCCGGGTCTTGTGGCTTCATTTGCCCTGGCATTCTATACAATACTTGATCTGCTGGTTATCAACCTGTTCAACGTAACACTGACACTTCCTGGTATAGCCGGTGTTATCCTGTCAGTAGGTATGGCGGTTGATGCCAATGTAATCATATTCACACGTATCAAAGAGGAGCTGGCGGATGGCAAGTCCGTAAAACAGGCGGTAAAGGGTGGTTTCCACAATGCCCTGTCAGCAATCATAGATGGTAACGTTACAACGCTTATCGCAGCTCTTGTACTTGGAATATTTGGAACAGGTACTATCAAGGGATTTGCGATCACACTGGCTATCGGTGTTGTTCTCTCAGTATTTACAGCTCTGGCAGTCAGCCAGTCACTGCTCACAGCGCTTGTAAATCTCGGCGTTACAGATGCCAAGTATTTCGGCGTTGCAAGAGAGCCAAAGAAGACAAACTTCGTGAAGGCAGGTAAGTTCTGTATGCTCGGATCACTCATTGTGATCATCGCATGCTTCTGTATGATGCCTGTTAATAATAAGTCAAAGGGTTCACCACTTAACTTCAGTGTTGAGTTTGCAGGCGGTACAAGCCTTACAGTAGGTTTTGACAAAGAGTACTCACTTAGCGAGGCTGAGAAAGATATAGTTCCTGTCATTGCAGAGGCAGCCGGTATCGGTGAGGCGGGAATATCAGTACAGACAGTATCAGGTACAAATGAGATCGTGTTCAAGATGCCTGAGCTTTCAGATGACGGAACAGATGACTCACAGATGTCCAAGGTGCGCAGCGCACTCACAGACAAGCTTGGCGCAGATGTCAAGGAGGCAAATGTAATAAGTGGATCGGTCAGCAGCGAGATGTCAAAGAACGCTATATTCTCAGTTATCCTTGCAGCTATCCTGATGCTTATATACATTGCTATCAGATTCCATGATGTGAAGTTTGGTGCAAGTGCAGTTATCGCACTTCTCCACGATGTTGCGATGGTATTCTGTCTGTATATTATACTGAGACTTACAGTTGGTAACACATGTATCGCGTGTCTGCTCACCATAGTTGGTTACTCGATCAATGCGACGATCATCATATTCGACCGTGTAAGAGAGAATATAGGTGTTATGAAGCCTAAGAAGGCCACATACAAGGATATAGTCAACCTGAGTATCAACCAGACCTTCAGCAGAACTATTTATACATCACTCACAACATTTGTTACAATATTCGTTCTGTATATCATGGGTGTAGCTTCTATCAAGGAGTTCGCTCTTACACTTATGGCTGGTATAATCATCGGTGCTTACTCTTCAGTATGTATCACAGGTCCACTCTGGTACACTATGAAGACAAAGCTTGGCAAGACAGAAAAAGATGCTTAATAGAATAAAGTTATCGGACGGATGTCAGATGACAGATGATAACAGGCTTCCATGGCAGAGATGCTGTGGAAGCCTGTTGTATTATTGGGAGATGGAAGAGATATGAATTGTAAAGCAGTGGTGTTTGATATGGATGGAGTCATCCTCGATTCAGAACAATTGGTTGTCAAGAGCTGGCAGAAGACAGCGGACAAATATGGCATAGAGGACATAGAGAGCTTCTGTATGGCTGCCCTTGGACTCAACCGTGAGGCGGCGAAGAAGCTGTTCGTGCAGATGTACAAAGGAAGATGTGGTGAAGGACAGGATACATTGGATGAGGAGAGATATGAGAGCCTCAAGGTTGAGATGGCGGCGGAATTCCACCGGGCAGCGGCAGAGGGAGAACTTGTGCTGAAGCCGGGAGTTACGGACATGCTGAAGATGCTCAGGGATAATTGCATACCATGTGCCCTTGCCACATCCACCAGAAAAGAGGTAGTCACCATGGAGCTCATCAACCTCGGGGTGATAGATTACTTCGACAAGCTTGTATGTGGAGACATGGTAGATCGGAGCAAACCCGCACCGGATATATTCCTGAAGGCCTGTGAAGAGCTTGGAGTTGAGTCGGAGAGTGCATGGGCGGTGGAGGACTCATACAACGGAGTCAGAGCAGCATATGCGGCAGGGATGAAGATTGCCATGATCCCGGACCTCGTGCAGCCGGATGATGAGATGAGGGATAAGGCAGATTTTATATTTAAGAATATGAATGAGTTTCAAGAGTATATTCTTGAGTCCATCAGAGCATGACAGATGGATCCGACGAACAAAAAAAGAACTCCTGATGCAGAGAGAGCAAAATCTCTGTAACAGGAGTTCTTTTAGTTAGTTTTTAGGGGTTTAAGGGGACTGGTGAGGTCCCATATATAATATGTAAGTCCCGGCAAAGGACTGACATATTTTGATCTAATGGGTCAGTTAGATCAATGACTCGTAGAGCTTGGTGATATCCTCCACGCTAGTCTCCTTTGGATTGCCCGGACGACATGCGTCATCGTAGGCTGACTGTGCCAGGAATGGAATATCCTCTGGCTTTACAATGTCTTTAAGGTCTGTAGGAATGCCTACATCGATGGACAACTGGCGTACTGCGTCAACTGCAGCTTTTCTGTATTCTTCCTGGGTCATGTCGTCTACGCCCTTGACGCCCATGGCTCTTGCTATCTCACGATACTTTTCTCCTGTTGCTTCTGCATTGTATTCCATTACAGTAGGCAGGATAATCGCGTTGGCAACACCGTGAGGTGTGTCATACAGAGCTCCCAGTGGATGAGCCATGGAATGAACGATTCCAAGACCTACATTTGAGAAGCCCATGCCTGCAACATACTGGCCAAGAGCCATATCTGCACGGTCCTCAGGTGTATTGACAACAGCCCCTCTGAGCGAACGGCTGATGATCTCGATTGCCTTGAGGTGGAACATGTCTGACAGCTCCCATGCGGCTGCGGTGATGTAACCCTCGATTGCGTGTGTCAGTGCATCCATACCTGTGGCTGCTGTGAGTCCCTTTGGCATGGAGCTCATCATCTCAGGATCGACAAATGCCACAACAGGAATGTCCTTAGGATCAACACATACCATCTTGCGGTTCTTCTCAACATCTGTGATGACGTAGTTGATAGTTACCTCTGCTGCGGTTCCGGCTGTAGTTGGAACTGCAAATATAGGAACTGATTTATTCTTTGTAGGTGCAACACCCTCCAGACTTCTGATGTCTGCAAAATCAGGGTTGGCAATAACTATGCCGATACCCTTGGCAGTGTCCATGGATGATCCGCCGCCTATGGCGATGATGTAATCTGCCTCAGCAGCCTTAAATGCGGCCACACCCTGCTGCACGTTCTCTATAGTAGGGTTTGGCTTGATGTTGGAATAGATCTCGTATGCAAGTCCTGCACCGTCCAGAA
>ERZ1031816.68-NODE-68-length-18355-cov-4.730984_pt1 | contig 18355 bp, 15 predicted proteins | sample MGYA00519029_ERZ1031816 | MGnify/ENA primary metagenome ERZ1031816 (study PRJEB33719, sample SAMN04261247) | wastewater metagenome | biome: rural village; feature: human; material: feces | host: Homo sapiens | place: El Salvador | collected 2014-01-14 ... | reverse complement strand
TCTGGAAATACGGATATCAGGGAAAAAAATTTATTGTAGTAGCCACAAAGAAGGACACACCGCTGGATCAGCTACGCGGAATTCTCATACTGGGCGAAAGTGTCCGACGGCATCCCCCAGGAGCTCGCATCCACCGACTCCAACGGTAAAGTCAAATTCGTCAACAACGGAAAATCGTCGATCGTCGCATCCGTCAGCTCGCTTGAACCGTGGATTTTCGGCGCGCTTGCCGCATACGTGATCATCTTCCTTTCCGCGCTCGTGGCATGGCGTTGGCCGTACCTCGCCGACGTGCGCGCGGGACGTCGCGAAAAGCCGGAATTCAGCTTGTACGGAGGATTGATGCGATTGCAGCCGGGCGTACTTCCGATTCGACTCATGCTGATGGCGTTGTTGATTTTCGCGGCGGCCGCATCGTGCTTTGAGTGGCTGTTCCCGTGGGCTGCGACGAATATTCCGGCATTGCAGGAAATGTCGAATTACACGGCCGTATAAGGCGCTTTTTGCGGTTGCTGCGGTTGCTGCGTGAGACGCGCGTCATGTCATGACATGTTGCGCACGTAGACTGCTGTTCAAACGCAAGTATTCGCACAACGCAAGCATTCGGAATATTCGAAGGATTTGAGGCATTCGAACGATTCGAAATATTCGGATGCCGGCATTCCAACGTCGATAGGAGCATGATGACCGATTCCGCACGCATTCTGGTCGTGGATAATTACGATTCGTTCGTGTACACGATCGTCGGATATTTGAAGACGTTGGGTGCCACGGTGACGGTGGTGCGCAACGATGCGATCGACCCGAGCGAGGACGGTGTGATCGACGAATATGACGGCGTGCTGATCTCCCCAGGGCCTGGCGCTCCGGCGGAATCCGGCGCCAGCGAAGGTATGATTCGCCTATGCGCGGAGCAGTCCAAGCCCATGTTCGGCGTTTGCTTGGGCATGCAGGCACTGGCCGAAGTGTTCGGCGCCACCGTAAGCCATGCGCCTACCATCATGCATGGCAAAACCAGTCTGGTAGAGCACATCGACGACGAGATCTTCGAAGGAGTGGCCAATCCTATGACCGCCACTCGCTACCATTCGTTGGCCGTGGAGCCTGATTCCGTGCCGGAAGAGCTGGTGGTGACCGCGTGGACGCAGAGCGACCACATCGTGCAGGGCATTAAGCACCGCAGCAAGCCGATGTACGCGGTGCAGTTCCACCCCGAATCCGTGATGACTCAGGACGGCTACCGATTGCTTGCGAACTGGCTGAAGGTGTGCGGGCAGGAGAACGCGGTGGAGCGTTCCGCCGGATTGCAGCCGAAGGTCGCGGCCTGAAGGCACGAAAACACGTGAAACGTAAGGACTGCAGGGAATCACGGAATACGTGAATCGCGCGAAAATTTCGGGAACGCATCTCAGGAAAACGTGAGTTTCGTAAAACGCAATCGTAAGCATGAAGGCCCGGCTGGGGATTTCCAGTCGGGCCTTCATTGTGAATTATGGCGGCTATCGCGGTTGTGACGATCGATCAGTTGCCTTCGCCGGGAGTGGTGCTGTTGCCGCCGTTGTTGCCGTTGTTGTTATTGCCGCTATTGCTGTTGTTGCCTCCGCCGTTGCCTGCATTATCGGTGCTGGAGGATTTGGTGGTCAACGTGATCGTGGCTCCGCTATCGGACTGGGTACCGGCGGTTGGAGACATGCCCGTAACGGTGCCATCCTCCGGACCGGAAACCGTGACCTGGAAGCCGTAGCTTTCCAGCAGGCTCTTGGCATTCGCATAGCTCATGCCGATCACGCTGGGCACGCTGATCTGCTGCTTGCCGGTGGACACCCAAATCGTGACCGTGGTACCAGCCTCGACCGTGCTTCCGACACCTGGATCGACGCGGGTCACAGCGCCGGAAGCGATGGAATCGGAATACTCGCTTTCGATGGTGATTTGTGTCAGACCGGCCTGCTTGAGCTGCTCAATGGCCGAATCCTTCGGCTGTCCTATCAGATTGTCGGGAATCTTGGTCATGCCGGACGAAATGTACAGCGTGATGATCGTGCCCTCGGTTTGCTTCGAATTGGCGGCAGGATCGGTGCTTACCACCTTGTCTTTTTCGATGGATACGTTGTCTACCGTGCGCACGTTGCCCACTTTGAAGCCGGCGGCCTCAAGAATGGACTTCGCATCGTCCTGGCTCTTGTTCGACACATCCGGCACCGCGACCGACTGCGGGCCGGTGGAGAACCATACGGAAACCGTGGAGCCCTTGGCGACCTTCTTGCCGCCCTTTGGATTCTGCTTGGTGATTGTGCCCTTCGGCTTGCTCGAATCGGAATCCTCGCGGGCGTCGAGCTTCAGGCCTTTGGCTGCGAGCTGCTCTTCGACGCGCGCCTCGGAAATATTCGCCGTGGCGGTGAAATCAGGCACTTCCACCATGTCAGCTGCGGAGTCGCTCTTGTTCAGCATGAAGAACACGCCCAGAATGACCAGCAAAGCCACCAGACCGCCCACGACAGAGCCGATAATGATCTGCTTCTTCTTGCGTGCCTTCGCGGCCTCCGCACGCTGTTCCGCACGGGTTTTCGTGGCAACGCCGTTCTGCGGGTTCGGCACGGCCTCAAACTGGCCTGTGACGGGATTGAACGCCTGCGTTGCGGCCGTTTCACCGGTAGGGGTCATGGCCACGGTATTCGCGGTCATTTCGGCCTGCTTGCGGGCCTTCATATTGGTCAGATCGGTCAACGGATTGAACGCGGCAGCCATCGGCACACCGCCGTTCATGAACGTCAGCAGATCGTTCTTGAATTCGGAAGCCGTGGCGTAACGGTTCTGACGATCCTTCGCCATCGCTTTCGCACAAATCGAATCCCACATCTTCGGCAATCCTGGAACAACCGAACTTGGGGGAGTGGCGACCTCTGAAACATGCTGGTAGGCGATCGCCACTGCGGAATCGCCGGTAAACGGCGGCCTTCCAGTAAGCATTTCATACAGCACACAACCTGCGGAATACAGGTCGGAACGCATGTCGACGCTTTCGCCGCGCGCCTGTTCGGGAGACAGATACTGCGCGGTGCCGACCACGCCCTGCGACTGCGTCATCGTGGCGGCGGAATCGTCGAGCGCGCGGGCGATGCCGAAGTCCATGACCTTGACCACGCCCTGCTCGGAAATCATGATGTTGCCGGGCTTGATGTCGCGGTGGATGATGCCCATGCGGTGCGAATACTCGAGCGCGTTGAGCACGCCCATCATCACCTGTTCGGCGTCGCGCTGGCTCAAAGCGCCGTTCACTTTGAGAATGTCGCGCAGGGTCTGGCCCTTGACATACTCCATCACCAGATACGGCAGATGCTCGGTCTGGCCGGTTTCGGTGGTGACGACTTCCTCGCCCGAATCGTAGATGTTCACGATGTTGGGATTGTTCATTTGTGCCACGGAATGGGCTTCGCGACGGAAACGCTCAAGGAAGATCTTGTCGTTGGCGAAGTCGGCGCGCATGATCTTGACCGCGACGGTACGCCCAAGACGCGTATCGAGCGCCACGTGCACTTCGGCCATGCCGCCACGGCCGACCAGTTGGCCGAGCTGGTAACGTTCACCAGCCAAAGAGGTAGGCATGTTGATGTTCATCCCTGTTCCTTCCCATCAGTGATCAAGGAGATATGAGGTCTGCTGACCACGCGGCGTGGAAGCCTTCCACCCGTAGGCACCACCATCGTGTCAGCCAATTGTGTCTGCTGGTCGAGCAGACGGCGTTCGATGCGGGACAATGTGCGCGACACCGTCAACGCGTCCTTTGGACGGTCAAGGGGATCCTTGGACAGCATTGACATGACGAATTCACGCAGCTGCACATCGACGGAGTCGGGCAGCGGCGGAACCGGATTGTTGACATGGGCTGCGGCGATGTCAACCGGCGTGGCGCCCGTGAACGGACGATGCCCGCACAGGCCCTCGTAGGCGACGACGCCAAGCGAATAGATATCGGATTGAGGCGTGGCATGCTGGCCCTGCGCCTGCTCCGGGGAAATGTACTGCGCGGTGCCCACCACCATGCCGTCCTGCGTGATCTGCTCCTGATTAGTGGAGTAGGAGACGCCGAAATCGGTGATCTTCACCTCGCCGGAATCGGACACCATGATATTCGCCGGCTTCACATCGCGGTGGATTACGCCATGCGAATGAGCGACGAACAGGCCACGTGCGGTCTGGATGAGAATCGGCAGCAAGCGGGTCGGCTCCATCGGACCGTTCTGCTCGTGGAACAGGTCGGCCAACGACTTGCTGGGCACATACTCCATAACGAGGAAGCCTATGCCGTCATGCTCGTAATATTCGAACAAAGCGGCGATGTTCGGGTGTGCAAGATTGGCGGAATTATGCGCTTCCGCACGCAAACGAAGCAGTTTGGCCTCCTGCGTGACCCCTAAATCGCCACGCAACGCCTTGATGGCCACCGGGCGGCCCAGCTGGATGTCGTAGCCTTTCCACACTTCGCCCATGCCACCTTGGGCCAGACGGGCATCCAACCTGTAGCGTCGGTGGATGAGCTGTCCTTCAATCAGTTTCACTCTGCCAGCGCCTCCTGCATCATCGCTTTCATAATCGGTCCTGCGGCGAATGAGCCATACAAGTCCACATTGTGCACCACCACGGCAACGGCGATCTTCGGATCGTCCGCAGGGGCGAATCCTATCACCCAGCCGTCGATGGACGTGTTGCCGTTGCCGATCTGCGCGGTGCCGGTTTTCGCTGCTACTTGCACGCCGTCAATGGCCAGATTCTGGTCTTCCTTGGTGACCACGGCTTCCATCATCTGCGTGAGCTTGCCTGCGGTGTCCGAACTGAACGCGCGGCTCATTACCTGCGGCTTGGTCTGCGAGATGACCGACAGATCGGAGGAACGCACGCGATCCACTAACGTCGGCCGCATGACCTTGCCGCCGTTCGCCACTGCAGCGGCCACCAGCGCGTTCTGTAGCGGGGTCACCACGGTGTCTCCCTGGCCGATGGACGCCAAGGCGAGCTTGTCGTCGGCCGCATCGGTTGGGAAATTCGACGCCACGCTCACCCACGGCGTGCCCGTGGATTCGGAACCGTCGACGGCGATTGGATTGTCGAAACCAAGCTTTTCGGCCATGGATGAGATCTTTTCGTCACCCAAAGCCACGCCCAGCTGGGCGAATGCGGTGTTCGACGAATACGCCATCGCGTCTTCCAACGTGATCTTGCCATCCGAACCGTCGGCCTGCGACACTGCGTTCGTCAACTGCGTGGCCGTACCTGGAAGCGTATAGCTCGATCCGGCCGGAATCTCGGTGTCGGTCTGATATTCGCCCGTTTCCAACGCGGCGGCCGCCACCACCGTCTTGAACGTGGATCCCGGAGGATACAGCTGCGAGGTGACGCGGTTGAGCATCGGGTTCGATTCGTTTTGCGAGAGCGCGGAATAGTTGCCGTTCGCTTCGGACGTGTCGTGGCTTGCCAGCTGGTTCGGATCGTAGCTTGGCGTGCTCGCCATGGCGAGAATACGGCCAGTCTTCACCTCGATGGCCACGGCCGCGCCGTCATTGTTGGCGAGGCCGTTGTAGGCGGCCTGCTGGATCTTCGGATCGATGGACGTTTCGATGGTCGCGCCCTTGTTCTCTTGGCCGGTGAACAGCGATTTGAACCGCTGCCACACCAGTTGGTCGGATTGGCCCGACAGCAGCGAGCTGCGCGAGGCTTCGATACCGCTCCAACCGCGCTGGCTGATGGAGAAGAAGCCGGTGACCGGCGCATACAGCGCGCCGGCCGCATAAGAGCGCTGATAGGAGAAAGCGTCGTTCGACGGGTCGGATTTGGCGATGACGGAGCCATCCGACGCGAGAATCGCGCCACGCGGAGCACCATACTCGTGGTAGAGGGCGCGGGTGTTGCGCGGGTCGCTGTTGAGCTGGTTCGCGCGGATCGCCGTGATGATCGTGGTGGACATGCCCAGAATGACGAACAGCGCCACCACGATGGTGAACAGTTGGCGAAGTGATTTATTCATGCTTGGCTCCCCTCTGACGTGTTGCCCGATGGGTTCGGCGTGCTCGGCATGTCAGATGTGCCGAACACATTCGATGGGGGAGCAGGGGGTACGATTGGCGTGCCTGCGACCGGCGTTGCCGTGGAGATGATTTCCGTTGCTTGCGATTGCTGCATGGCGGCCGGTATGGCGACTTGCGGAACGGCTTGCGTGGCTGCTTGTGAAACAGCTTGCGATTGTGCAGCGGATTGCTCGGAGGAGACGCTTCTGCGGGCACGGCTCTGCTTGCGGGCGCTCAGCGCCTGTATCGCCTCGTATTGGAACGTGTCGCTGTCGATATCGGATTCGGGTTTGTTTGCCGAGTTGGAAATCACCATTAAGAGTGCTGCCAACATGTAATTCGCTATGAGTGAGGATCCGCCGGCGGCCATGTACGGAAGAGTCAAACCCGTAAGTGGTATGACTAACGTGATGCCTCCCACCACGGTGAACACCTGGAAGGCCATGGTGAACACGAGGCCCGATGCGAGAAGCTTACCGAACCCATCCTTGATTTTCATCGCAGTGATCATCCCGGCGGCGATGATGAGCAAATAGAGCATCAGAATGGCCATCAGGCCGGTGAGGCCCAGCTCTTCGCCAAGTGCCGCGTAGATGTAGTCGGAGTTGGCGATCGGAGTGAGCGACGGGTGACCTTGCCCAAGGCCGGTGCCCATCAAGCCGCCTGATGCCAGGCCGAAAATACCCGTGACAAGCTGGTATGAGCCGCCATACTCCTTGCTGTATTGCGTCGAGTCGAACGGATGCAGCCAGGCGTCAACACGGGCGCCGACATGGCTGAAAATGTTGGCCGCCGCAAACGCGCCCACGGCGAACGCGATGAAACCAATCACAATCCAACTGGTACGCCCTGTGGCCACATACAGCATGGACACGAACATGGCGAAGAACATGAGCGACGTGCCCAAATCGTGCTGCATGACCAGCACGCCCATCGATACGATCCACACCACGATGATCGGCCCCAGATCCTTGATGCGCGGCAACTGCAGACCCAACACCTTCTTGCCACCGACCGCGAGCTGGTCGCGGTGGTCATATAGGTAGGAGGCGAAGAAGAACGCAAGGAACAGCTTCGCGAATTCGCTTGGCTGGAACGATCCTAAACCGGGAATTCTCACCCAAATACGGGCGCCATACTGTTCGGAACCGACCACCGGAAGCATCGGCGACAGCAGTAACACCAAACCGATTACCATGCTGACGTACGAGAACCGCCGCAACACACGGTAATCCTTCATGAAAATCACCAGCAGATTCACCACAACCAGCGCGATCGACAGCCAAAGCAACTGTTTGAACGCGACGGACGTGTTCGAATCCTGATCGATGCGGGCGATCATCATGATGCCAGTGCCCGTCAGCACCATCACGCAGCACATGATCGCCTGGTTGGCGTACGGCTGGAACCGCAGCAGCAATCCCCAGGAAGTCAGGAACAATGCACCGACGAATGCGAGCATCCACAGGTAATTATGCGGGAAACCGCCGGTGGTACGTTCGAACATCTGGAAGAATGAGACGCCGCAAATCAGCATGCTGAACAAGAGTAGGCCGAATTGCTTCAGACGGGTTGCCATCATGACTGGTCACCGCCTGACTTGTCTGCCGAAGCGTTGCCCGAATCACCTGATTTGCTTGACGATTTGTTGGAAGTCGTATCAGAGGATTTGCTTGACGACTTGCTGTCGGATCCGCTGTTTGTCTTGTTCTGCCCCTTCTGCGCTTCGGCGTCCTGCTGCTGTTTCAGCTGCTTTTTGATCAGGCGCGTATGCGTTTTCGCCTCGCCGTACGTGTCGAAGGAAATGCCCTGCGCGAGCTGCTCCTGCCAACTTGGCGGCAGTTCGCTCGTCTTCATATTGGTGTCGGTGATGGCATGTGATAGCTGGAAGCCGAACAGACTGGTCGGCACGCCTTGGAAAATCGACACTTCGCCGTTATTGTCGCCGATATAGTACTTGGTTTGGCTCCAGCGGTAGGTTGCGAAAGCGCCGCCTGCCAGTCCCAGCAATATCACGATGGTGACGATGATGGCGATCACGCGGTTGCGTCGGGTGCGTGATCGCTTCGTCTTGCGTTGCTCGATATGCTCGTTGCGGATGGCCTTGGCGACTTCCGGATCGTTTGGATCGGCGGAAATACGGCCGTCATCCTTTTGTACGACGGGGATTTCTCCGGTATCGGGATTGGTGCGGTCACCGTTTTCCTCGCGTACCGTGGATGGTTGTGCCACGCGCTGTTCCGGAGGATTGTCGTTGTCGTCGGGATTCTTGCCGTTGCGCAATGCCGCCGCGCGGGCCGCTGGCGATTTCTTGCCTTCGCGCAGTGCGGGTGCGGATGCGACCGGCTCGTTGATGATGTCGGCGATCGGTTCGAGGCTTGCGCTGGCCGCGCCGCCGACCAGCGGTGTCTGATGTGGCAGGTCGAACGCGTCCGCGTCGAGGGCGAGCGTCGCGTCGGCGATGACCGCGGTGACATTGTCGGTGCTGCCGGCACGAAGCGCCATCGAAACCAGCTGTTGAGCGCATTCTTCCTGATCGGAGCAGGTGGATAGCATCTCCTGCAACGTGGAGTCCTCAAGCACGCCGCACAAGCCGTCAGAGCATAGCAGCCAACGATCAGACGGATGCGCCTTGCGTACGGCGATGTCCGGGCGCGAGTCGATATCGAAATCGCCCAAAACCCGCATCACGACGTTGCGCTGCGGATGATTGCGCGCCTCGGACTCGCTGATGCGGCCGGTATCAATCAAATGCTGCACATAGCTGTGGTCGGACGTCATGCGGATCAAACGGCCGTCATGCAGCAGATACGCGCGGGAATCGCCGATATGCGCCACAACCCAATATCCCGCAACCAGCGCGACGGAAGTGACGGTGGTGCCCATGCCTGCGAGACGACGTTCACGCTTCGCCTTGCCGACGATCGCGTCATGCGCGGCCATCACTGAGGTTTTCAGCATGTGGGCAATAACCTGGACATCGCCCTGTACATTGTCTTGCTCGATGTGAGCCAGCGAACGGATGGCGATGGTGGAGGCGGTGTCGCCTCCCGCATGGCCTCCCATGCCGTCGCAGATGGCGATCAGATGCTCGCCCGCGAACGCGGAATCTTGGTTGTTGGAACGCACGGTACCCACGTCGGAAACGACGGTGGAATACATGAACAGCGGTTGTGAAGCGGGGGAAGTCGGCAAACGGGTCACCTCAATTCGAAGGTGGTTGCGCCAATGCGTACGGGAATGCGCGTTCCGAGGATCATCGGCGCGTTCAGACGCTGCTGGTTGACCACAGTGCCGTTGGTGGAACCCAGATCTTCGACGGCCCATTTGCCGGTGGCGGGATCCGTGTAGACGCGCGCATGGTGGGACGAGACGAATTCGTCATCCAAGACCACGGTGTTCGATGCGGAACGGCCAAGCGTGATGGTGTTGCCGGTCAGGGGGACGGAACTGCCGGCAAGAGGGCCATCGATGATGACCAGCAAGGTAGGTTTGGCGCTTGACGTGGCGCTGACCACCGGCGCGAGGGCGGCCACGGGCGCTGGCGCTTCGACGGCCTTGCGTGCGCGACGCTCCTTACGGCGATGAGCCCGCGACTTGCGCGGGCTGAGCGTTTCCACATCCCTGTACAGCGAACGCACCGTGTAGGCTACGAAGATCCAAAGCAGTACGAGGAAGCCGTACTTGAGGATCGCGAAAGTAAGTTCAGTGAGCATAGAGGCAACTCCCGAGGTTGGGGTTGGTTACTCCTGATCCTGCGAAGAGGCCCAATACAGGATTCGGGTGCGGCCGATGGTGATGGTGTTGCCGTCGAGCAGCGTGGCCGCCTCGACATGGTGGCCTTCGACATACATGCCGTTGGTGGAGCCCAGATCGCGCGCGATGACGGTGCTGCCATTGTCGGTGACATCAATCTCCATATGACGGCGGGAGATGCCCGGGTCGTCGATCACGATGTCGCAGTCGGATCCGCGGCCGATGATGGTCTTGCTTTCCGTAAGCAGATACTGGTGCTCGCCGATCTCCAGCATCGGGCAATCCTCGGTTTGCGCCTCGGTGGTGACGGGCACGGTGTTGCCCTGCACGGATTCGCTCGTCAGCTTGAAGTTGCTCTTGGTCAAGTCGAGGTCCTCTTCGAAGATCACCACGACCGGGCCTACGAACGCATAATGCTGGTCCTTCGCATACTGGGTGAGGTTGTCGGCCAGCTCGTTGGCCAGCGCCTCGGCACCCCAATCGACGATGTTGTTGAAATCCGGTGTGCTGAGCTTGAAACGGTACTCGTTCGGCGCCACGGTGCGGTCTCGCGTGACGGGCATGGCCTCTTTATCAATCTCACGTTCCAGTGCGCTGGAAAGGTCGACGGGCTGCAGGTCCTTGGACCCGAACTTGGCGAAAACCCCGTTGACGGCGCCTTCCACGCTCTTCTCAAATCGGTCGAGAACACTCATGCTTGTCCCTTTCTATCCTTGACTATCCTACGCTGTAGCCTGCCGAGCGCCAATTCGAAGGCTACTTGCTTGCAAAAATTTCATGCACTATTTCGGTCTTTATACCACCTGGGGGGTATATGATTGTGGGTTTGTCACCATCATTTCGATTCCCATGCTGTGCGATGGATGTCTGTGGGAAAGGAGATATGGAATGGTGATAGGTTGGGAATATGACAGATGTGATTCGACAGTTTCCTCGTAAAAAAGCTCGTACATTGCGATTTTCCTGCGGAGCTCCGCGTGCCGCGCGTATGATTGCAGACGGTTCCCGTGCATTGTTCCTGCGTTCCGATGGTCCGGAAGACACCGTCACCTCACTGTGGATGAGTGTGATCGACGAAAACGGCAACGCCAGCGAAATGCTGCTTGCCGATCCACGCACGCTGCTCGCCGATGCCGACGCCGAAGACGTTCCCGCTGAAGAACGGGCGCGTCGCGAACGTGCACGCGAAGGCGGTTCCGGAATCGTCGGCTATTCCACCGACGCAAGCGGCAACCGCGTGACCTTCACCATCAACGGACAACTCTTCCTCACCGACATCGCAGCCGGCGTGACGCGAGCCATCGCCATAGAGGAAGACGAGCTCAAGCCGGTACTGAACCCGCGTATCAGCCCTGACGGGCAACATGTCATGTACACCACCGGCACCTATCTGGTGAATGTCGATCTTGCCGATACCGCTTTCGATACGGCTTCCGGTGACGACGATTGCGAAATCGGAGACGCGATTTCGGTAGTCGCTTCAATCCCGCAAGACGGCGAATGGAAGATCGGCTTGGCGGAATTCGCAGCAGGCGAGGAAATGGACCGCTACGACGGCTTCTGGTGGTCTCCCGATTCCAAATATGTGCTGTTCGAAACCTACGACGAATCCCCGGAACCAATCTGGCATCTTTCAGACCCAGCCAATCCTGCGAATCCTGCACGATCCAACCGCTATCCGCAAGCATTGACCGCCAATGCCAACGTGCGACTGACCCTGCTGGAACTCGGCTTCGACAGCGACAACTGCTGCTACGGGGCAATCGCCAATGAGGTGCAGTGGGATCATGAAACCTACGAATACTTGGCCGCAGTCAGCTGGACGAGCGGGCATGAGCCGATCATCCTCGTGCAAGACCGACTCCAGCAGCACGATCAGGTACTCGCCATCCACGTGGGCGAGCCGATCGCCACCATGCGAGACGCGGAAAACGGATTTACCGACGACGAAGGCGACCAAGTCGAAACCTTCTCCATCGCCATCCCCGAATATGCCGAAGGTGAACGCCCGGGCAGCACGCGCGTGCTCGAAGAACACAGCAACGCCTACTGGCTCGACCTGATCCACGGTACGCCCGCGTTCACGCCGAACGGACGTCTGATCTGCGCGATGAACGACATGGATGCCGACACGAACCGCCTCACCGCGAACGGCATGCCATTCACCCCAGCCGGACTGCAGGTGCGCGAAGTACTCGACGTGACCGACGACGATGTGCTCTGCGTGGTACAGCGCACCCCTGAAATCCTGCCGGAAAGCGACCTGCCATTCCTCTGGCAATCCAACGCAGCCGACCATGACGCCCGAAGCTTCGACGTGGTGTCGATCCGCTATGACGGCACATGGGAACCCCTCACCTACGCGCCCGGCCAGTGGACCATGTCTCGCGCAGGCAACGGCTGCGTGGTGACCGGCCGCGGCATGGATGATGCAACTGTGCAAATGCAGCATTGCATGAACATCGCCACAACCGACGAAAATGGTACGGACGTGGCGTCAATGGTGGTCGCACCAATCGAAAACCATGCCGAAACCCCCGGATTCACGCCGAACGTACACTTCACCCGACTAGGCGAACGTGGCCTGTACACAGCAATCGTGCTCCCCTCGGCTAGCAGCGAATACGCGCATGCCGACACTCTGCCGGTACTCATGAAGCCTTACGGCGGCCCCGGATTCCAGCAAGTCGTCGAAAGCCAATCCTTCTACTGGGATGCGCAATGGTGGGCCGACCAAGGCTACATCGTGGTCACCGCCGATGGACGCGGCACCACCGGACGTGGGCCGAAATGGGATCGCGCCATCTACGAAACCATGAAATCCGTGACGCTCGAAGACCAAGTAGACGCCGTACGTGCGCTGCCGAAAGCGTTGGCAACACTGGCCGCGCAAGAAAACAAGGAATCCTCGGAAACCGCCATCCCGCAACCCGACCTCAACCGCGTCGCCATGATCGGCTGGTCGTACGGCGGATTCCTTTCCGCGCTCGCCGTGTTGGAAGCGCCGGAAACGTTCGCTGCGGCCTGTGCGGGCGCACCCCCGACCGACTGGACGCTGTACGACACGCACTACACCGAGCGTTACCTCGGCCTCGACCCGGCCGTGTACGAACGTAACAGCATCATCGCCGACGCGCCGCAACTCGATCGCCCGCTCATGCTCATCCACGGATTCGCCGACGACAATGTGACGATTGCGCACAGCCTACGCCTGAGCCAAGCGCTGATGGCGGCCGGACGCAAGCACACGTTCCTGCCGCTGACCGGCATCACGCATATGACCAACGACGAAACCGTCGCCGAAAATCTGCTGATCCTGCAGCGCGATTTCCTTGCCGAAGCGTTAGGGCGGTAGTGCTGCTCCGATAGCGCCGTAATGATAACTGCAAAAACGCGAGCAAAAGCATCAAGCAAAAGCAAAACGCGTTCCCCTGCGACTCCCGAACTGCCAAGCATCCGAGCGTCGTGGGCGAACGCGTTCCCTTCTCGATTGCCAACATAAAACAGGCGAAAACGACTTCGCAAGCGAGGGGGTACCACATTTGTGTACCCCCCCCCAAAAAAAAATTTGGGCTTGAGAAAGCCGAAAATCATTAGGAATAGGCGAATATCAGGCAAAGTCGAAACGTGAATCACATCGGAAAACATGCGAATCGCATCAGCTTTGCAATAGCAATATGCGCGATCACGCCTGTACTTGCTCAAACAATCCCGGCGAATCATCGATGACAGTCACCGGAATATACGCGAAAAGCGTCCAACTGCCGTCCTGCGCAGACGTGGTGAGCGTGCCCTGATGCGATTCGAGCTGCTTCTTGAACGAGGCAAGCCCATGGCCGCCAGGAAGTTCGTTATCGTGCCCGTCAGCTCCGGCTATCCCTTCTTTCATGGGATTGATTTGCGTGATTTCAATGGCATTCGGTCTAAGCATCACCGAAAGATCAACCTTGCTTCCCGGAGCGGCATGACGAGCGATATTCGCATAGATTTCACGCAGCAGATTATTGGCAAGCTCGGCGGTCTCCCGCGATGCGCTCGGTTTGCCACCTGCACAGTGCCGTATGGACGTGATTTCGAAGCCGAGTTTGCGCAAACGTCGGTCACCGTCGTCCATGGTGGTCCGCAGCAGATTGGCCAACGCTTCGCCGTCAGCATCGCCGGGGAGGACGGTGGCATCCATATTCAATTCGTCGATAACGCGATGCACATTCGTCAATGCGGAAAGAACATATTCGTTGATCTGACGCCAGTCTTCGGCATCGGCTGCGCTGACGGGACCTCCGACAGCGGCACTAGGACTGCCTGAAACGCCGCCAACATGCCGTTGTGCCACAAACGCCGCCGCCGACAGATCGCCCGTCACCGCATCGTGAATAGCGTCGGCGATGCGTGCGCGGCTTTCCAACTCCTGCAGCCGATTCTTGTTTTGCACCGCTTCAAAACGCTTCCGCGTCGTTTTTTCGCTCCAACTCAACGCCCGGCCGAGCAGCAGCACCATGGCATACATGCTGATCATGGAGACAGGGTTAGTACCTGGGCCAGGAGGCGAAATCAGCAGGATAGCGGCAACGTAATATGTGAACAGCGCTGCTGCGATAATGACATTGGTGCTGTACGCAAGCATGCCATAAGCGTAGAGATGCGTGGGAAGAGAATTACCCGAACTTGCGTAAGAGGTAAACAGATCGCCAGCGTAGGCAATCACAATAATCGCCACCGACATGCTTTTGGGAAACAATGGAGATACCACGAGAGTTGCAACCAGCATCGCCATCCAAACTATGCCATATATGTCGGTAGGCGGTTCGTAACAAACCCCATATACGGTCCATACGAGCACAATCAACATGATGGTAATCCGGATTGGATGCCACAAATTCGGATGCAACGTGCGCACACGATTCCGCCACGCAATGTACCGAGCCACGGGTTTAGAACGCATTGGACCTCACCCACAATGCCACTGCCTGACGCGAAGTCTTACAGTTGAGCTTCCTTAAAATACTTTGCATATGCTTGCGGATGGTGGCTTCGGAAATCTCCAAACGCTCGGCAATCTCTCGATCAAGCATGCCCTCCGCACACAAAGAAATAATCTGCTCCTCACGAACAGTGAGCGTAGGCGCAGTCTCAGCCTCCCTACTAATACGCAAATTAGCCAACGCAGGCGGCTCAAACCCCTCCATCACCTCGCCATTGCACATACGCATAATAATCTGCGCCAACTGGTCGGCATTCTCCTTACCGACCAAACCTTGCGCACCAGCCTCCACCAGCTTGTCCCGATAACTCTTGATGGAAAAACTCGTCGCACCAAGAATCGGCATACGCTTGCCCATCAAACGCAACCGACGACACGTGGCAGGACCTTGCAAACCCTCCATCGACATATCAAGAATCAACAAACTGACATTGCTGTTCGCATCCTGACAGCGTTCTATCGCCTCACAGCCGGAAGTCGCCGTCCACACCACATACGCGGTCGGCACTTTGCAGGCAATGACGGCACTGAGCGAATCCAGCGCTCGCGGATCATTGTCGACCAGCGCGATGCGATGAATTTTAGGATGCTTTTCCGACGTGGTCATTATGCGATTACTTTCCTTTCCCACACAGCCATTGCAGCCATGTTGGGCAGTTGGGATTCGCGGCAGTGGAGATATCGTCGTTGCCGTCAACGGGAGTTGCTGCATACGCATATGCTGGTGTGCTGGTGAGAGACAGCGTCGCCACCATCAGCAGTGAAACACATTTCATGCTTCCATAGTATGCGAGAGTGACGTGCAGGGGCGGCGATACAGTCGTGACACACTGTTGATGCATCGTTATACAGCGCACATGCTTGTGCTTGGTTTTGTCTTGTCTGTGTTCGCCTAAGATGGAACTCATGACTATCACGCTCATCGATGAGGCGCGCTACGACGCCGAAATGGACGAAACGGTACTGCCTGCGCTGCGTAACTGCATGACGGAAGGCTGGATGGAACCTGCCACCGTTGATTGGGACGGCAATATGCTGCCTAAGCTGAAGCATCCTGGACGGTTGCATTACTACTGCTACGACGCGCACAAATTCGACGCATTACGTGAAGACGGCGCGTCGGGCGTATTCCGCGGTGCGGTGGTGATTTCGCATGGATTCACCGAATTCGGACGCAAATACAGCGAAATGGTGTGGTACTTCCTACTGGCCGGCTATTCCGTATGCGTGTTCGAACATCGCGGACATGGCCATTCCACGCACGACATGAGCAACCCGAGCTTGGTGTGGATCGACGATTGGCGCCGGTATGTGGCCGATTTCGCCACATTCGCGCAGACCGTGGGACGTGAGACGGCCGGTGATGGCCCGATGTACTTGTACTGCCATTCCATGGGCGGCGGCATCGGCGCGGCTGTGCTGGAACGCTACCCGTCGCTGTTCGACAAGGCGGTCCTGTCCGCGCCGATGATCGCGCCGGTGGTCGGCATGCCAACGTGGATTGCACGCATTGTGGTCGGCGTGATCTGCGGGCTTGGCTTCGGCAAATCGCGCGTGTTCGGCCATACCGATTTCGACGGAAACCTCAATCCCGACGATTACAAGGGAGCCTCCGAAGCACGCATCCGCTGGTTCCACAAACAGCGCTTGACAGACAAGTCATGCCAGACCAATGCTGCCACTTTCGATTGGGCAAACCAGGCGATGGCGCTTTCCCGAGCCGTGCTCAAACCCGACATGTGCGGAGCCATCGAAGCCCCGGTATTGCTATTCCAAGCCGGCCGCGACGTGTGGGTGCTCAACGGACCACAAGATGACTTCGTTGAACGTGTGCGAGAAGGTGGCGGTTCCATCGAAAAAGTGCGGTACAGCCAGTCATTGCACGAAATTTTCTCCATGCCGAATGCCGTGCTCGAATCATATCTTGACAAAATCCTCATTTTTTTGGCGGCACCGAACGCAAGTTTGGCGGAATAAATCTGTTTTGCATAACTGACGTTTAGTATGCGCACTGTGTGCGTTACAATCGCCGTGAATTTGCCGTGAAAGCCGTGGAGAGAGAGCGAGGATAGGCCGTGGCAAAGCAAACGTCGGGACAGGCTTCGCAATCGCAGAAAAAATCCGAATCGCAGAAAACTGCGAAAAAAACCGCGAAAAAAACGGAACATGTGCTGGAACAGACGCCGAAAAGTCTGCTCATCGGCACTGGCATGACACTGCTGGGCGGTGCCATGTGGGGCATGAACAGCACCGTGGCCAAACTGCTGATGCGCGACTACCAGCTGGATCCGATCTGGCTTTCCTGCGTGCGCGCGCTATTCGCCAGTCTGATCTTCCTAGTCGGATCGGCCATCACTACACCGCAGAAACTCGCCGGAGCGGTCAAAGACGTCAAATCGTATCCGAAATATCTGGTCACCACGCTGATCTGCGTGCTTCTGGTGCAGGTCTCCTACCTGATGACCATCGACTGGACGAACTCCGGAACCGCCACCGTATTGCAGACGCTCAACCTGATCTTCGTGCTCGCCTGGGTATGCCTGCGCGGCAAACGACTGCCCCTCAAGCGTGAATTGGTCGGCGTACTCCTGGCATTCGCAGGCACGTTCCTCATCGCCACCGGCGGCAACTTCGCCTCGCTGTCGTTGCCATGGCAGGGGCTCGCATGGGGACTGATCGACGCGGTGAGCACCGCGGCCATGTCCATCCTGCCGGTCATGCTCATGCTCAAATGGGGCAACATGACCATCAACGGCATCACATTCCTCATGTCCGGACTCATCCTATGCCCGTTCGCGCAACCGTGGGCGAACATTCCCGCACTGGACGCGCGAGGCGTGCTCCTGCTGCTCTACACCATCGTATGCGGCACGTTCCTCGCGTTCTGGCTCTACATGGCAGGCGTGATGCGCGTTGGCGCGGTGCGTGCCACCATGCTCGGCACCAGCGAACCGGTCATGGCCACCATCACCGCCGTGGCATGGGCTGGCGAAACGTTCACCTTCACCGACCTGACCGGCTTCGCTATGATCATCATCATGGTCTTCCTCGTGCGCTAACCATTCTTCACAAACTGTCCGATTCTGCAGAATCGGACAGCCAGAACGTAAAACCCATACCTTAGTTGTCCGATGCACCAGAAACGGACAACTAAACGGGTAAAACTGCGCCACAGTTGTCCGTTTCTCCCGAATCGGACACTTATGGTGCGCACTTCCGACCACGATAAGGCGCACGTCGGTGCCGGCGAGCACGTCGGCCAGATGCTTGGCAGTGTTCGGGATTGCCGGCAGAGTCTCTTCGGTCCAAGCGCCGACCGCGTTCACGACCACGTCGAATACTCGCTGACCGAAGTCGGCGAAAGCTTACGCCCGATCATCGAGGCGATGAAGACATGGGGAACCATTACCGAGACGAACACGAGTCCTGATTTTTCCAGTCACTGGAGGCGTCGGGAGCAGCTGAGCCTTACTGCCGCTTGGGAAATAAAAAGGCCGGAACCTGAACCGCACCCCGATTGTTGGACTGAAGAAATTCAGATTCGATGATCGGAGGT
>ERZ1031816.55-NODE-55-length-19728-cov-5.568037_pt1 | contig 19728 bp, 15 predicted proteins | sample MGYA00519029_ERZ1031816 | MGnify/ENA primary metagenome ERZ1031816 (study PRJEB33719, sample SAMN04261247) | wastewater metagenome | biome: rural village; feature: human; material: feces | host: Homo sapiens | place: El Salvador | collected 2014-01-14 ... | reverse complement strand
GGTCAGAAAGTCAGCCTGGAAGATGAGATCTGTGCAGACAATATACCTGTCCATAAAAATGAAAAAAAAGTACTGCTTCTTTTTAACAAACCCAGAGGGATCGTGTGCAGTACAAAGCAGCAGTTTGATGAGACGACTGTAACAGATTATCTGGATTATCCTCTGCGTGTTTATCCTGTGGGCAGACTGGATAAAGAATCACAGGGCCTTCTCCTTCTGACAAATGAAGGAGATCTGGTCAATAAGATCATGCGCGCCGGAAACTATCATGAGAAAGAATATTTTGTGACAGTGAATAAGCCGGTGGACAGGGAATTTGTCCGAAGGATGAGCAAGGGAGTCCCTGTTCTTGATACGGTGACCAGACCATGCAGAGTGGTGCAGACAGGAGAATGCAGCTTTCGGATCATTCTGACACAGGGACTGAACCGGCAGATCCGCAGAATGTGCCGGTATCTGGGATATGAGGTACAGAAGCTAAAAAGGATCAGGATCATGAATCTGACTCTGGACGGGATCAGAGAAGGCGAATACAGAGAGATCACAGCACAGGAGTGGGAAGAACTGAACCATTTACTGGAATCTTCCACAAGTGAAACAGTGATCAGAACAGGAGAACAGAATGGAAACAGCAGCGATCATGCGAATGAAAGAGCTGGTGCAAAAGCTGGACAGGGCAGCAAAGGCGTATTACCAGCAGGATACAGAGATCATAAGCAACAGAGAGTACGATCAGATGTACGACGAGCTTCAGGCTCTGGAGAAAGAGACAGGCACTGTTCTGGCAAACAGCCCAACCATAAGCGTAGGGTACGAGGCAGTTGACCAGCTTCCAAAAGAAGAACACGAATCCCCCATGCTGTCTCTGGACAAGACTAAGGACAGAGAAGTTCTGAGGGAATTTATCGGGGAACACAAAACACTTCTGTCATGGAAGCTGGACGGACTGACGATCGTTCTTACCTACGAGAATGGAGAACTTGCCAAAGCAGTTACACGTGGAAACGGTGTGACAGGAGAGGTTGTCACCAATAATGCCAGAGTATTTAAGAACGTTCCTCTTAAAATCCCGTATCAGGGAAGACTGGTGTTGCGTGGGGAAGCGATCATTACCTATTCGGACTTTGAACGGATCAATGAATCCATAGAAGACGTTGATGCGAAATACAAGAATCCGAGAAACTTATGCAGCGGTTCTGTCCGCCAGTTAAACAATGAGATCACAGCCCGCAGGAATGTGCGTTTCTACGCATTTACACTGGTAAGCGCCGACGGGGTTGATTTCCATAATTCAAGAGCCCGGCAGTTTGAATGGCTGAAAGAACAGGGATTTGATGTAGTGGAATACAGGACAGTCACAGCTTCAACGCTGGATGAAGCCATGGAATATTTTTCAACTGCGATCACTGAGAATGATTTTCCGTCGGACGGATTGGTTGCTCTTTATGATGATATTGCATACGGAGATTCCCTTGGAAGAACAGCGAAATTTCCCAGAAATGCTTTTGCATTCAAATGGGCAGATGAGATCAGAGAAACCCATCTTCTTGAGATCGAATGGAGTCCGTCAAGAACAGGGCTGATCAATCCGGTGGCTGTTTTTGAACCGGTTGAGCTGGAGGGAACCACTGTGAGCCGCGCCAGCGTACACAATGTGAGCATTCTAAAAGAATTGCAGCTTGGTATCGGGGATACGATCACTGTATATAAAGCAAATATGATCATTCCGCAGATTGCAGAAAACCTCACACGCAGCAGTAAACTGGAAATTCCGGATACCTGCCCTGCATGTGGCCATGGAACACAGATACAGAAGGTAAATGATGTGGAGGCACTTTACTGTACAAATCCTGACTGTGCCGCAAAGAAGATCAAATCCTTTGCACTTTTTGCAAGCAGGGATGCCATGAACATTGACGGACTGTCAGAAGCAACACTGGAGAAATTCATTGCAAGAGGCTTTATTCATGATTTCGGAGATATTTTTGAGATTGGAAAGCATCGTGATGAGATCGTGGAGATGGACGGATTCGGGGAGAAATCCTTTGAGAACCTGATGACCAGCCTTGATAAAGCTAAGGAGACTACTCTTGCGAAGGTGATCTACAGCCTTGGAATCGCCAATATCGGTCTTGCCAATGCAAAAGTGATCTGCAGGCATTTTGATGATGATCTGGAGAAGATCCGCCATGCAGATAAAGAGGAAATCAGCTCTATTGATACCATCGGACCGGTAATTGCCGGAAGTCTGACTGATTATTTTTCAAACGAGGATAATAACAGAAAACTGGATCATCTGATGAGCCATCTGACTGTTAAGAAAGAAGAAAAGACAGGTGAGCAGATTTTCCGGAACATGAATTTCGTTATCACAGGAAGTGTGGAGCACTTTGCAAACAGAGCACAGGCAAAGGAATTTATTGAGTCTCTGGGAGGCAAGGTGACCGGATCAGTAACATCGAAGACGAACTACTTGATCAATAATGACACAACTTCCAATTCTTCAAAGAATAAAAAAGCCAAAGAACTGGGAATTCCGATCCTTTCTGAAGAAGATTTCCTGAAGATGGCACAACAATAAAATAATAAGAACAGGAGATAAGATAATGCCAATTAAAATACAGAGCGATCTGCCCGTAAAAGAGATTCTGGAAAAGGAAAACATTTTCGTGATGGATGAGTCACGTGCATCCCATCAGGATATCCGTCCCATTCAGATCCTCATTCTGAACCTGATGCCGCTGAAAGAGGAGACAGAGCTTCAGCTTCTGCGCTCCCTTTCCAACACACCGCTGCAGGTAGATGTTACCTTTATGGCGGTACAGAGCCATGAAGCGAAGAATACATCTGTGAGTCATCTGAATAAATTTTATCAGACATTTCCGGAACTGAAAAATAACAAATACGATGGAATGATCATCACAGGTGCTCCTGTAGAACAGATGGAATTTGAAGAGGTAGACTACTGGAAGGAACTGGTAGAGATCATGGACTGGACAAACACCCATGTTACCTCCACCATTTATCTGTGTTGGGCTGCACAGGCAGGACTTTACCACCACTATGGACTGAAAAAACGCAAACTTGATAAGAAGATGTTCGGTCTTTTCTGGCATAAAGTGATGAATCGTAAGATTCCGCTGGTACGCGGATTCGACGATATGTTCCTTGCACCTCATTCCAGACATACGGAAGTTCCCATTGAGGATATCCATAACTGTAAAGAACTGACAGTGCTTGCTGAATCAGATGAAGCAGGACTTTTCCTTGCAATGGCAGATGGCGGCCGCAAGATCTTTGTAATGGGACATCCGGAATATGATCGTGTGACTCTTGACGGTGAGTACAAACGAGATGTCAGCAAAAATCTGCCCATCGAGATCCCGGAGAATTATTACAAAGACAACAACCCGGAAAACAGACCGCTCCTTATGTGGAGAGCACATGCGAACAACCTGTATACAAACTGGCTGAATTACTATGTCTACCAGTCAACTCCATTCGACCTGTATGGAACACCGGATTTCAGCGAGATCTAAAGGGTTTGCGGAATTTACAATTTCACGTATCTTACCGTATTTTTACATAATTTCACGCAAAAATGGAGTAAAAATGGGGTCAAATATGTGAGAAAATGGTGTCAAAACTGAGCAGTACAATGCAGATACAGTAGTGACACTGAAAGATTTTCCGAAAATCTCCATGACATTAGAGTGTGTTTGAGAATGTAGAATAATCAGTTGAGATAAGAAAGGACACAACAATCATATGAACATAGGAAACAATATAGGAAATATCATGAAGATCACAGGCGCATGGAACACCTTTAAGAGCAATCATCCCAAGTTCCCGGCATTCTGTCAGGCAGTTTCACGCAAAGGACTTAAAGAAGGAAGCATTATTGAAATTGCAATCACCACTCCTGAGGGAGAGAAGATAGAGACAAACCTGAAAGTAAAGGACAGTGACCTGGAATTGCTGAAACAGTTGTCTGAACTGAAAATGTGAAAAAGTTTACAAAAATTTTATTTGAATAACAGGTATAAATCTGCTATAGTATTCTATGTTGGTTAAGTTGATTATTATTCGTTCCCATATATATAAGAATGATAGGTTCTCAAAAGAAAGAAGAGGAAGAAAATTGCGTAAAAAATCACATATTTTATTAGCAAGATACCTTGCGGATCAGATGCAGACCACAGCAAGCCTGCAGTCTCACAGAAAGGCTTTCTGCCTGGGCAGCATTCTGCCGGATATCAAACCGTCCTTTATCACCAGAAGACACGAGTTCTACGGAACATTTGAAGATGTCAAGAACCGGATGAAAGAACTGGCAGATATCAGACCGGATGAGAGTAACCAGAGAGTTTACTGGCGGCGGTTCGGCGAAGTGATCCACTATATGGCGGATTATTTTACCTTTCCTCATAACAAAACATATACAGGAAGCTTCAGCCAGCATAATCATTATGAGAAAGTACTTAAGAACAGACTGAAAGAATGTATACAGCAGGGAGAAGCACATGCATATCTGGAACCGGCCATCCGCTTCGCAGATTTCCCCACCCTGATCGATTATATCGAAGCTACTCATGAGAAATACCTCAACAAGCTCCGCAGCGTGGAAGAGGATATCCGCTTTATCCTGAATATGTGTTTTCAGGTAGTGCAGGGACTGATACAGATCTGCATTGGTAATAAGAACTTTGCAGGAGCCATTCAGGCAGCCTGACAGAGATACGCTAAGAATACAGGAAGGCTGTGTGGAAATCATATCCGCACAGCCTTCCTGCATTCTGAAACATATCTTCCTCACTGCTTGTTGCTTTTCGCAACTTCCGCAGGGGGACTTACTTGATTCGGTTAAAATGTGACAAAAAAATGAATTTTGGTCAAATCTGGAATTTACCTGCCCTGAGCTGTTGATTTCAAAAAATGATTATGCTAGAATAAAACAGGTTAATATTTTGGGATAATTCACTTATGAAATAACATAATAATGTGAAAAGTAATTTAGACAGTATGCCCTTATAAACAGGGGGTAAGGACATGCTCACAGTAAGAAGGGAGCAATTTAGATATATGAAAAACAAGTATCTTACCAGATTCTTATGTCTGACATTGATGTCAGGAATGGTATTATCCGGTCCTGCGTCCGTACTTGCAGCAGAGGATACTGCTGCGTATACAGCAGACGGTTCTGATTTCAGCGATTCCGGTGATTTTGATTCAGGATCAGAGGATCCGGCGCCGGCAGATCCGACTCCTGCAGAGCCAACACCTGCGCCGGTAGATCCAACACCTGCAGACCCGACACCTGCACCGGTAGATCCGACACCAACAGATCCGACACCAACACCTGCAGAGCCAACACCTGCACCGGCAGATCCGACTCCGACACCAACAGATCCGACTCCGACACCTGCGAATCCTACACCAACACCGTCTTCACAGATTACGAAGGCAGCCCAGGATGTGATCGACAGGATCAAAGAGTTGAACGCACAGACCATCACGCTGGAGAAGAAAGCCACTGTTCAGAGTATCCGCACTGCATATAATGCCCTGTCTGATACAGAGAAGGCACAGGTTTCTAATTATAATCTGCTGGTTCAGGCAGAAGCGACCGTTGCTCAGCTGGAAGCGCAGAAGAACAATGCGAATACGAATAATCCATTTACGAGTAATACCAGTGCTGCACAGACCGGAACTCCGGTATATTATGCGTCCAATATCCACGCAGGTAAGGATTTCTATCTGGACAGCCTGAAGAATAACTACAATCTGACCTTCTCAGATGATTTCGCTTCTGTTATGGATGAGATTGAGAAGGAATATAAAGAGAAGAACAAAGTAGCAGATGCCAGCGATGTAAACGGCAGCAAGACTACCACATCTGCAGACAGTCTTCTGGTAAGAAACTGGCAGGATATCCTTGCAGTCTATGTATATCAGCAGAGCCAGGACGGAAAAACAGAATTTACCCTGGATTCTTCCTGCAAGAAAGACCTTGCGAAAATCTTTGCAGAGATGAACCCGATTGTAAGGGACAAGCAGGATATCACTCACGTTACATACGCTAATCGTAAAATCAACTACTATATTAAGAAAAATAAAATCGCAAAAAAGGATCGTACGATCCTTAAGAAATATGTGGAGACAGACTGCAAACTCCTCTGCGCGGTAGTAACAGCTGCCAACGGTTTTGTCCGCGAGAGTGTAGGGGATGACGTTTCCGAGGAAAGAGTAAATGTTATCTCCGCAGCCTATTCACTGGTTGGTAAAGTCGGTTACTTCTGGGGTGGCAAATCCACAGTGATCGGTGAAGATCCAGGCTGGGGAACCAGCGAGAAGGTATCAGCCGAGGGAAGCAAGAGCACCGGAACCATCCGCGCATACGGACTGGACTGCAGTGGTTTTGTCACCTGGGCAGTGATCAACGGATATCAGGATAAAGCAATGCAGGAAGCTGTAGGCGACGGAACTTCCGATCAGTGGGAGAAAGCAAACGTGGTAACTGAGGCAGATGCACAGCCTGGAGATCTGGTGTTCCAGAAAGGACCGGAAGCAGGAAGCGATAATCATGTAGGTATTCTCTGCGGTAAAACAGACGCAGGTGACTGGATTGCAGTACACTGCTCCTCCGGCAAGAATGGAGTAACAGTAGGCGAGGCATACAGTGCAAGCTTCCGTTATATCCGCCAGCCATCCTTCTACCCGACACAGGAACAGGTTCAGGAAATGCAGAGCAGCAGTACGGTAAGTACAACAAGTGATGCAGCAGCTTCCACAGGAACAGATATCTTTTCTGCAAATGTGACAGTAAGCAATACTCTGCAGGATGCGATGAAGTCAAATACTTCCGACTCAACAGGATTCACAACATCAGAATCCACTGAGAAGACTTCCATCCTTCCGGATAAGATCGACCTGTCAAAAGAGAAAGTCGCTGTATTTAAGGCAAAATAAAATGGATAAAAGAAGGGAGAAAGTCATACAAAAAAGTCTGGCTTTCCCTTCTTTTTTGATATGTAAACTTTTTATCTGCCAACTTAAACGATTAAGTAAAAACTGACGGATTTGCGTGTTAACCTGCGGAATATGCTTCAAAAACGAAAAAAATATTCGAAAATATGGAAACAAAAATTGACAAAGTGTACGAAATATGTTAACTTTAAAAATAATAATATAATGTCAGATGAAAAAGGAGAAATCCCTTCTTTTTTGTTGCTGATATTACAGTAAAATCTGAAGATGAGACACCAACAGATGATTTGTTCTGTAAACAGTGAACACACTGTTGTGTCCGGAAAAGAGATACACAGATGGCATTAAGACGTGAGAGAATGAGGCTTGGTGACATGCTCATCAAGCAGAATGTACTGACTGAAGATGAATTAAAGAAAGCCCTGGAATTGCAGAAGGGAAGCGGCAAGAAGATCGGTGAAGTTCTGGTAGATAATGGCTTTATCACTGAGGATATGATCGTTCGTGCCCTCCAGATGCAGCTGGGGCTTAAAGTCGTTCAGCTGACAGGTGTGACAATCCCCAAAGAAGTCCGAAACCTGGTCAGTGTGGACATTCTTAAGAAATATACCTGCATTCCTTTTGAACTGGATCCCTACAACGCCAATATCCTTCATCTTGCAATGGCAGATCCGATGGATATGGCTGCAATCGATGACATCTCTATCGTAACAAACCTGCAGATAGAGCCTTACATTGCTGCAACCAGAGATATTCTTGCGGCAATCGACAGATGCTACGGCGCATCAGAGACACTGGATGCAGCCAGACGATTTACTCAGGAGAGAGCACAGCTTCGTGGAGGAGCAGCAGACGACGATACAGATACAGATGTAAGTGATGCACCTATTGTGCAGTTGGTGCGTTCCCTTATTGAACAGGCAATCCGCCAGAGGGCCAGTGATATCCATATCGAAGCTCTGGAGAACAAAGTCCGCATCCGTTACAGGATCGACGGTGCACTCTATGAGCGTATGGTATATGACAACAGCCTTCTCCCTGCGATTTCCACCCGTATCAAGATCCTTGGAGGCATGGATATCTCAGAGAAAAGGAAACCTCAGGACGGACGTATGTCCATTATGGTAGACAGACAGGATTATGATATCCGAATTTCCTCTCTGCCTACTGTACACGGAGAGAAGATTGTAATGCGACTCTCTTCAAAACTGAACCTGACACGTAACAAGAAAGATCTGGGACTTCCACCCGATGAGATGGAACGTTTCAACCATATGTTGGCTAGTCCTTTCGGGATCATTCTTGTAACAGGACCGACAGGAAGCGGTAAATCCACTACCCTGTATACCGCATTAAGTGAATTAAATAAAGAAGCAGTCAATATCGTAACAGTAGAGGATCCTGTGGAGGCAGATATTGAGGGCATCAATCAGGTACAGGTCAACAACAAAGTAGACCTGAATTTTGCGTCAGCCCTTCGTTCTATTCTCCGTCAGGACCCGGACATTATTATGATCGGTGAGATCCGAGACAGGGAGACTGCTGCTATTGCAGTACAGGCATCCATAACAGGACATCTGGTTGTCTCTACATTGCATACCAACAATGCAGTAGGTACTCTGAACCGTATGGCGGACATGGGAGTGGAGAGATATCTGATCGCAGATTCTGTTGTAGGAGTTATCGCACAGCGCCTTGTGCGTAAGCTGTGCAGCCACTGTAAAAAAATGCGCCCTGCCACCTCTGAGGAGAAGAGAGTGCTGAGGATGAACACACAGGAGGATGTAAATGTCTATGAACCCTGTGGCTGTGATTTCTGCAGCCATACAGGATATTACGGGCGTATCGGTGTGTTCGAGATCATGGAGGTCAATGACGAGATCCGCGACCTGATCGCAGAGAATGGAACAACAGAGGAACTGGAACGCGCAGCCAGAAACAGCGGTATGCGCACACTGAGAGAGAATGGTATCAATTATGTGCTGAACGGCACCACTTCTGTGGAAGAGATGCTTAAGGCATCTTATGAATGATCGGGACTTATAGATTATTAATTTTACGACTATTAATATAGAAGGAATTCCTGCGGAACCGGAGTTCTCCGGAGATTCTCAGGGAGTTACGAGGCAGATTAGGAAATATGTATGATTTAGACGAAATACTGATACAGTCAGTGAAGGTAAGGGCTTCTGATATCCACCTGACAACCGGCAGACCGCCAAGCTACAGGATCGATGGTGTACTGGCTCCCATAGAGGGAGAACGCCTTACTCCGCAGATGCTGGAAGATATTCTCATGCCCCTGATGGATGTCCGTCACAGAGAAGAATTACAGAACAATGGACAGACGGACTTCGCATATGCCATCTCAGGTGTGGGACGTTTCCGCGTAAATGTATTTAAACAGAGAGGAACACTTGCTTCCGTTATGCGAAGCCTTCCTTTCAATATCCCGGAACCTGAGGATCTTGGTATTCCTGCAGAGGTAGTGGAGATGACCACGCGGAAAAGAGGTCTCGTTCTGGTAACAGGGCCGACAGGAAGCGGGAAATCAACTACACTGGCTTCATTGATTCATGTGATCAACAGGAATTATCCTTACCATATTATTACATTGGAGGATCCCATCGAATATCTGCACAGACATGATAAATCTGTGGTAAACCAGAGGGAGATCGGCAGTGATTCAACGAATTATGCACAGGCACTGAGGGCTGCACTCCGAGAAGACCCGGATGTGATCCTGGTAGGAGAGATGCGAGACCTGGAAACCATTTCCACTGCCATCACAGCGGCGGAAACCGGTCATCTGGTATTTTCCACCCTTCATACTATCGGTGCGGACAAGACTATCGACAGAATCATCGATGTATTCCCGCCAAATCAGCAGCAGCAGATAAGGATCCAGCTTGCCTCTGTATTAGAGTGCGTTGTATCCCAGCAGCTTCTCAAGAAAGCGGACGGAAGCGGCCGTGTAGCTGCACTTGAAATACTTTTTGCAAATAATGCAGTGCGAAACCTGATCAGAGAGAGCAAGACCTATCAGATCTCATCTGTGATGCAGACCAGCAAACGTGCAGGAATGCAGACAATGGATGATGCACTGTATGACTTATATATGAGAAAACTGATCGATGCTGACAATGCAGTGACATATGCCCAGGATCCGGTCAGCATGAACAAAAAAGTCAGCTTTGACTTCTGACAGAAACCCGATCTGGCAGACCCCCTGAGCCTGACTGAGAGAAAGAAGTGATAAGATGCCGGGTTTTACCTACGTGGCAGTAGATAAAAAGGGAAAAGAGAAAAAAGGAAGTATTGAGGCTGACACCAGAGAGAAAGTTATAGATATCCTGAAAAACGACGGGCTGATCCCAGTCTCTGTAAAAGAACAGGGCGCCCTGAACAAAGAGATAGATTTCTCCATAGGAAAGAAAGTAAAGCCAAGAGATCTCAGTGTATTCTGCCGTCAGTTCGTCAGCATCACCCAGGCAGGTGTCCCGATGAAGGAAGCCCTGCAGATGCTTTCAGAACAGACAGAGAACAAATGGCTGAAGCGTGCCATCTCAGAGGTACTTCTCAGTGTGGAGAAAGGAAATACACTGGCAGACTCCATGAGAGGCCAGTCAGATATTTTTCCGCCAATGCTTATCAATATGGTAGAGGCAGGTGAGAACTCCGGAAGCCTTGAGATGGCTTTCACACGAATGGCAGTACAGTTTGAGAAGGAAGCCAAGCTGAAGGCAACCATCAGAAAGGCAACCATCTATCCGATCATTCTGGTCATTGCAGCGATCGGAGTTGTGGCTGTTATGCTTCTGTTCGTTATTCCCATCTTTATTGATATGTTTGCAGATCTGGATGTGGAGATGCCGGGAATTACCATGTGGGTTATGAATACCAGTGAGTGGATGACAGAACACTGGTATATGATCCTGGGGCTGATCATTCTGGTGATCGCGGCATATAAGATGATCTACAGGACAGAACAGGGCAGACTTGCTATCGACAGGGTCAAGATGAAGATGCCGTTGTTTGGCAAGCTGACAGTGAAGACTGCCTGCGCACAGTTTGCAAGGACAATGAGCACACTGTTGTCGTCGGGTATCTCCACTATCGATGCGCTGGAGACAGTGTCCAAGATCGTCAATAACATCCATTACACAAATGCGTTGCTGAAAGCACGTGAGGAAGTAATGAAAGGTATTCCGCTGTCAGAACCGCTGACTGCCTCAAAAATCTTCCCACCTATGGTGTGCCATATGACAGGGATCGGTGAGGAGACAGGTAATATTGAGGACATGCTGGAGAAGCTGGCGGATTACTATGATGAAGAGGTGGAGATGACTACCCAGAGCGTACTGGCGGCTATGGAGCCGTTGATTATTGTGTTTATGGCTGTTGTGGTTGGTACGCTGGTTGTGGCGGTGGTTTCACCGATTGGGGCTATGTACAGTGGACTGGATAATCTGTAATAAAAGTTCTGGATTGCGATTGGGAACCGCAATAAAAGTTTCCGAAGAAACAGGATGTGCTGCAGTCTTGCATAGGGGACTGTATTCATCAGATATATACACGCACTAAGCATGAAAAGGAGAGATGTAAAATGTTCAAATGGTTCAAGAACAAAAAGAAAGATAACAAAGGTTTCACACTTGTTGAACTTGTTATCGTAATCGCAATTCTGGCAATCCTCGTAGGTCTGCTGGCACCACAGTACACCAAATACGTAGAAAAATCCAGAAAAGCAGCAGATGCAAGCAATATGGATGAGATGGTTAAGGTAATTAAGGTTTATGCGGCGGATCCTGCGAATGAGCTGGAGATGGGACATTATGTGATTTCTATGGGAGTAAGTGCAACATCCATTACAGCTAAAGGTCAATCATTAAAAACAACAGATGCAACAGATGGGTTGGATAAGGAAATGAAAGATTCAATTCCAAAATGGTGGGAAACAAAGCTTAAATCTCAAAAATGGGGATCTAAAGGTGCACCAGCAACAATTATTGCAGATGTAGAGGTACTTAAGGATGGTGGCACAACAGTGACCTATTCTTCTCAGACTACAGCTAACAAAAACGATACAGATAGCAAATTTGCAAAATATATGCAGAACGGAACAGCTGAATAATAGACTCATTATGTACAAATATATAAGGAGATAGATATTATGTTTTGGAAAAAGAATGAAAAAAATAAAAATAAAGGATTTACTTTAGTTGAACTTGTTATTGTGATTGCTATTCTTGCAATTTTAGTAGGATTACTGGCACCACAGTATACTAAATATGTAGAGAAATCCAGAAAAGCAGCAGATGCTAGTAATATGGATGAAATGGTAAAGGTAGTAAAAGTGTTTGCTGCTGATCCGGCAAATGAACTTCCAGTAGCTGATTATACAATCAAAATAGGTGATGGAAGTAATAATAACACTGGCACTTCTATTACTAGTACTGAAACTGAGACAACAGCTGAAAATCAGAAATTTCAGAAAGGTTTAAATGCTCTTAAAACTGAAATGGATAAATCTATTCCTAAGTGGGAGAGTACTACAACTAAATCAAAAAAATGGAAAAATGGTGAATCTGCAAGCATTATTGCTAAAGTAAGTGTTAAAGAAGACGGTGGCACAAGTGTAGTATATACTATAGATGGAGATGAAAGTACAACAAACCCATTTGCAAAATATATGGCAACTGGTACTGACGGAATTCAGCAATAAAAATTTGTATATCGCCTAATCTTTTGATTTTTATGAAAAGAATTATCAGATTATGATGATATCAAGCTAAACAATGATTTCGGGAATCATAAGGTGAATACCTATGATTCTCGAAATATTAATATGACTTACTACAAATAAAGAAGTCTGGCAAAAATTAATGTTTCACTTCAACAGAATAAGGCTCAGAAGATGCCAAATAACGATAAAAACGAAAGGATTTTCCTATGCTCCTTTTTTTAAATTTACTCCCTTACATAGTTGTTTTTATATTCGGAATTACCATTGGAAGTTTCCTGAATGTCTGTATTTACCGGATTCCGTTATATGAGTCCATTGTGACGGCACCGTCTCATTGCATGACCTGTGGGAAGAGGCTTAAGTGGTATGATATGGTTCCGGTGTTTAGCTGGCTGGCGCTTGGGGGAAAGTGTCGTAACTGTGGCTCTTCGATTTCAGCACAGTATCCTATCATTGAAGCAGTGAATGGGTTTATCTATGTACTGATCTGTGCAGTCAATGGTCTGAACAGTTTTAGCCTGATTTATTGTCTGATGGCGTCGGCTCTTCTGGTTCTGAGTGTGATCGACTGGCGGACGTATGAGATTCCGTTTGGAATCAATGTGTTTTTGTTTGTCCTTGGAATTGCCATGGCTGTGCTTGACAGGGGGAATCTGGCGGAGCATCTGATTGGGATGGTCTGTGTCAGTGGTGTGCTGGAGATTCTTTATCTGGTGAGTGGCGGCGGAGCGATTGGCGGGGGTGACATTAAGTTGATGTTTGCCTGTGGTCTGATTCTTGGATGGAAGCTGATTTTGCTGGCTTTTGTGCTGGGATGTATTATTGGTTCCGTGCTTCATATTATCCGCATGGTGAGGAAGAAGGCAGGGCGTATGCTTGCCATGGGTCCTTATCTGTCAGCCGGGATTTTGCTGGCTGCTTTGTGGGGAAACAGGTGGATCAGCTGGTACCTGTCATTAATTTTTAACTGAAAATCATAAAACTTTTCAGTTAGAAAAATGAGTTTTAATATGTTTTATCTGTTAAAATTTATTTTTGTAATTGAAAAAGGCGGTTGTCTGCATAGGGCAGCGGCTCATACGGAGGAAAATACAAATGGCGAAAATTTTGAGTATAGAGGCAGAGGCATCTCAGATCAGAGTTGCGGAAGTTGAAGTACGTGGAAAAAAGGGAAGGATTTATAATTGTTTCTGTATACCGGCACCCCAGGGGGCTGTGGAGGATGGACAGATCCGTGATACGAAAACTCTCGGAGAGAATCTTAAGGCAGAGCTTTCCCAGAGAAAGATTAGGACAAAGAAAGTATATTTTGCCACTGGTTCTACCAGAATCGCGAGCAGGGAAGTCCGTATCCCTTTTGTGAAGGCAAACAGAATACAGAGTATTATAGAGGCAAATGCCACAGATTATTTTCCCATTGATGTGAGCAAGTATGTGCTGTCCTACAGTGTAGTCGATGTGGAGAGCCAGAAATCTGAGGATGGGAAGGAAGAGACAAAGCAGTACCATCTGATGGTTTATGCCGCTCCGAAAGCAATCTCAGCAGCTTACAGTGAGTTTGCGGAGAATGCAGGGCTGACAATGACAGGAATCACCTACACAGGTGACAGTATTTATCATTCGGTAAAGGATGAGTATGCAAAAGGAACTCATATTCTGGTTAAGGTGGAATATACGGGAACCAGCATTACGATCATCCAGGACGGTGAACTGACCCTCCAGCGTAATATTAATTATGGTGTGGACAGTGCGGCAGAGACAGTAAGGGCTTTCCCGGAGTTTGGGGACAGGCTGGATGTAAATGAGGCTCTGGATGTGCTTTGCAGCAGAAAATGTATCAATCCTTTCCTTGACATGGAGTCTTTTGACGAAGAAATCTCTGATGAGGAGAGAAAGCTGGAAACTGCCAGGGGTGAGGTGACAGAGAGCCTCAGATACCTGATTGGAAATATTTCCCGTATTATGGATTATTATATTTCCCGCCATACGGATACAAATTTTGATTCCATTGTATGCTGTGGTCTTGGGGCTCAGGTAAAGGGGCTGATGCAGCTTCTCACCAATGAGCTGGGACAGCAGGTGGACGTTTTACAGGAGTTTAAGAATTTTGCCCTGCCTGCTGGCGGGGACGCACATGAAGTCTGCCTTTACGCTGCAGTTCTTTCATCGGGTACTTCAGGCGTAAACCTGATGGACAAGGTCAACAGGAAGAAGAAAGAAAAGAAAGAGACTTTGAGCGGTGCCATCATTATCTGTGTGGTCGGAACAGTGGCAGGAGTTGTGCTGACAGTTGCAGGATATGCAAACCGTATTTATCAGCAGCATGAGCAGGAGCGGCTGAATCAGAGAATCTCAGAAGAGAGCTCCATTGAGGAGATTTACAGTGCTTATACCAGTGCAAAGGCACAGTATGACAATTATCAGAATATGTATCAGTATACAAATACCCCAAATGAGGGACTTAAGAATTTTATCGAAGAGCTGGAAGAGAAAATGCCTTCGGATATCACAGTAGAGAACTTCAGCTCTACAGGAACGCAGGTCAGCTTTTCCATGCGTGTGGGCAGCAAATCGGCAGCAGCGAATACGATCATGCAGCTTCGTACTTTTGACAGTCTGGCAACTGTAACCACAACAGGAATTGATGAGGCTGAGGATGGAACAGTATCCTTAAGTGTACTCTGTACATATTCAGATCCGGCACCGCTGGACAGTTCCGGGGAATGATAGGGAGGCAGGATTAAGATGGACATGAATATTTCTATGCGTGATAAAAAAATACTGCTGATGTTTCTTGGAGTAGGTGTTTTTGCAGCAGGATATTTCTTCGGATACAGACCGCAGATGGAAGAGGCGCAGAGCATCCAGGCATCAACCGAACCTTTGAAGACAAGGCTGGATGACCTGCTGAAGCTGGCTGCAGACAGGGATTTTTATCTGAAAGAAACAGAAGATATCAATGCTAAGGTCAGCGAATATACATCTGCATTTCCGGCAGATATCCGTCCTGAAGACGGAATCGTACTTTCCATGAATATGGAGAATTCCCTGGACATGCAGATCTCCAATGTAGGTCTGGGCACAAGAGAATTTGTGGCTTCCCTGGATGGAAGTACAGAAGACCCTCTGGCAGATCTGCCTGACCAGACCCTCTCAGAGCAGGCAAATGATCAGACCCAGTCTCAGCTTGATGAGATCGAGGGCACAGATGTAATAGGAGAGAAAGAGCGTCAGGCTGCCTCCGATGCAGAAGTGGAGAATCTGAACAATGTGTTCACCAGTCCTGTACTCTACCGAACACAGGACACCATGCAGTTTACAGGAACTTATGCCAGCCTGAAGGATATGGTCGACTATCTGGCTGACCAGACAGGCAGGATGACACTTGACAATGTAAATGCCTCCTTTGATTCCTCAACAGGAAATCTTTCGGGCAGCATTACAGTAAACCTGTTTTTCATGGCAGGAACAGGCCAGACTTATACAGAACCGGATGCAGGAAGCGTGGCATACGGAACTGATAATATTTTCGGAACAATCGAGTCAGGCAAAAAGAGTAAAAAAAGCAAGAAGAACAAAAAGAAAGCTGCAGAGACAAACACAGAACAGGCGGCTTCCGACACCGGCGCTGACGGCCAGACAACAGACAGTCAGGAAGGAGCAAACACGCAGGACGCAGCCGCTGCTGAGACGACTGGACAGGCGCAATAGGGAAAGTATGTTAGAGGGGAGAGAAATCAGAGCCCCTCTAACTGTGTTTTTATAGATAACCGGATAGGAAGGGAGCATTGGGATGGACAGAAAAAAGAGGAAAAAATCGAATGCAGGTATGTCATTGTTAGAGGTGATTGTTGCGGTTAGCATTTTTTCCATAACAGCGGCGGTGCTTCTTCAGAGCTTCGTAACTTCGCAGAGGATTAATAAGAAATCAAATCTTTATCTGGAGGCAACAACAGTAGCGCAGAATATTATGGAAGAGATTAAATCCAAAGATTTTGAGGATGTTTCACTGGCATTTAATTATCCTATTAATTTTCTGACCGGACAGGCAAGACTTTCTTTTCTTGATTCTGAAAGAGACAGAATCAATACTGAAACAGAGAATTCTATCGGGGTAAAGGAAATCATAAAGGATGGAAGTGATTATAAAGATGTACGTCTCTACAATACTCTGGATGGGGAGGATACATCAAAGGTAACAGCATCTGTTATTTCCAAGGATGAGGGTAAAAGCTATGAATTCAATCCCAGAAAAACAGGTAATAATGCTTCAAAATATTACTTTGAACTTACAAATGTACAGGGTAATCATGAAACGTTTGATGCATTGGTAGAGTTTAATGGGGGAGAAGGTTCCGGATATAAAAAGAAGACACTTACTAATAATGAAGAAGGAAAAAACGATTATCTGGCACCTAACATTGCTAAATTGGATACTAAAACAAATGCCTTTTTAATCATGGGGAAAAACTGGGATAAGAATGCAATGGAGGTTATAGCGAATGGACAGCTTCAGGCAGCACAAAAACTGTGGGATGAAGATTTGGCCGATTATATCAAAAATGCAACATCAGAAGAAGAAAAGAAAAAGCTGACGGAAGAATTTACTTCACAACATCCCAGACCAGCAGAAAAACTGAGTCCGGAAGATATTTATAAACAGACGAGAAGAACGCTTTATGTAAAAATTGAAGAAAGTGGCGGAACAATTAAGGCAGATGCTAAATATATCTTGAATGCGTATAATTATGTAAAGGAAGGTGGAAATAAGTATGAACGCATGGATATCTGTCCATGTAAAGGGAAGTCTGAAGAAAAAGATATAAAAGGATGTTTCTGTACCTATAAAAGCGAGTATCTGACTTTTTACAGTTCAGAAGCGGATTCAAAGCTGAAAAATCTGTACATTTTTTATTACCCTAATTACGAGAACAAAGTTAAAAACAGTACAAAAACCCTGGATAACATTGTTATAGAAAATGTAAATAATTATCCTGTCAATGTATATGTGACAAAACAAAGAGATGAAGAAAATAATATACCAACTTCTTCTCAGGAAAATTTCTACCGTATGTCACTGACGATAAAAGAATGTCCTGACAAATTGGAACATACAAACTGGAATACAAATACCAGTCTTTATAAGGCACAGACGAAATTGAGAACAAATCTGGATTATAATATTAGTGATATTGATCAAATTCTTACCCGTCCCCGTATTAATCAAATGCAACTGACTTATCAGGCTGTGAGTGACAAGGGAGAGAATGACAGAAAGAAAACCGGAACAGCGGCGAAACAGATATTAAGCTATAATGGTCTTGATGATAAAATAGAAACAGACAGAATCTATACAGCAAAAGTGAAGGTATATAAATCAGGTGCAGCTGAAAAAGGATTTCCGGAAGATGAACTGGTTGCAAGCCTGGACGGAGCGAAAGAAAATTGATAACAGGGAGCGATAATATGAATGGTCGGAAAGATACAGCCGGAAAACAGAATAAAGGTTTTTCACTGATTACTGTAATTATTGCAGTGTCTTTTATCGGAATCCTTGGACTTCTTGTTCTGTATATGGCTCTGAGTAATTTTCAGATGAAAATTATAGACTTAAAGGGAAAAGACAGTTTTTATACTGCTGAACGCGCAATTGAAGAAATTCGCGTAGGACTTCAGGAGGATGTAGGAAACTCCATGTCAGAGACATATATTAAGGTTCTGGAAACTTATGATAAAGATGAAAATTCAAAAGATGTTGTTCTTGATAAACAGAGACAGAATGATTTTGTAAATGAATTTATAAAAAAACTGGCAAATCGGTTGAAAAAAGACTCAGATCAAAGCAAATATAACCTGGATTATCTGAAAAAGTATCTTGACATGAAAATCAACGAAAATGAAACTTTGATTGTTACCACACCATCCAATAAAGAACCGGTAATGACAAAAGATAATAAAAATGGAATCTTGTTGAAAAATCTTAAGGTGATTTATGTTGACCCTAAAGGGTATGCATCTGTAATAGAAACAGATATCAGATTGGGAATTCCGAAAGTGCAGTTTCCTACACCATCCACACTTCCGGATCTTATGAATATGATTGTAGTGGCAGGTAAGGGAATTATCTGTGAAGGTGGTAATACCACAATTTCAGGAAGTATTTATTCCGGCATTTTACAGGATATTAACGATAATACGATTTTGGAGAAGAATCCTAATACAAGTATCTGGATTAAATCCGGAGCTAATCTGGATATCCAAAGTGGTGATAAGATTGTCAGTGCCGGAGAGATTTATACGGAGCCGAATGCGTCATTTACCAGCGAAGCAGGTGTAACTCTCTGGGCTCAGGGTGTGAAATTATCATCAGCACAGGTTAATCTTCTGGGAACGACATATCTGTCAGATGATTTAACTATAGAATCAGGAAGCGGCAGCAGGGTTACTGTACAGGGCGAATATTATGGATACGGCTATCCGGAATCTGCCAGAAGTTCTTTGAATAACTATATGTATGATAATCCAGAGAAGAGATGGAGTGATACTGCTTTGAGCAGTTCTATCGTAATCAATGGGAAGAATACCACATTGGATTTGTCCGGTGTGAGAAAAATAATGCTGGCAGGCAGAAGCTACATCGGAACATCAAAAGTAAAGTCTGTTAATGGAGAAAGTAACTCTAATGATGTTATGATGGGAGAAAGTATTACTGTGAAGGGAACACAGCTGGCATATCTGCTTCCGTCAGAATTGATAGATGCTTCCAAATTAAAGAATTCTGAAATGGAAATTAAAAATCCGATGTCCTATTCAGATTACGAAAGCAGCGGACTGAAACAGATGAATTCTGTTCCTTTGAAAATGGATGTGAAAGTGTCAGAACTGGGAAATAAATCTCTGAACGAAATTGGCATAGATTCTGCGAAGCCTGTTCAGAAAGTTTTCTACAGTAATAATGCAGATGAGGGATACGTATATTTTTATCTGAATTTTAA
>ERZ1031816.52-NODE-52-length-20648-cov-3.865974_pt1 | contig 20648 bp, 15 predicted proteins | sample MGYA00519029_ERZ1031816 | MGnify/ENA primary metagenome ERZ1031816 (study PRJEB33719, sample SAMN04261247) | wastewater metagenome | biome: rural village; feature: human; material: feces | host: Homo sapiens | place: El Salvador | collected 2014-01-14 ... | reverse complement strand
ATTATAAAGGCCAGTCTCTTGACGAGCTGAAGAAGCGTGACCAGATCCGAAATGAATACTATGAAAAATTTACCGGAATCCGCAGAGACGATCCCCATTATTACGATATGGTGATCAATGTATCCAAAACAGGTGTAGCCGGAGCGGCCAGCCTGATCCTGGATTATATCCGGAATAAAGAAGAGGAAAAAGGAGGGAATGCATCATGAAGATCGCATTTGACGTAGATGTTCTTGCGAAACAGATGGATATCAACCGTATGGTCCATCAGGTGGCGGACTGGGGATATAAATATATTGAACAGTCTCCACATCCGAGAATCAATCCGTTCCACCCCAGCGGAGTAGTCGGAAACCGTCATGGAATACGATCACGGTTTCCGGACGTAGCACGGCGCGCAACCGGGCGTAAGCGTCGCGGTAGAAGCGCTTCAGAAACCGCAGTGAGACATACGTGCTACCGGAAGCCTCATGAGAGTCTTTCGCCGTGTTCGACGTGCTATGGAACACCGACCAGCTCACTGGTTCGTTGAGTACTTCGATGCTGTGCAGGGCCGGTTCGTCGCGGTATCGGCGAGCCAATCGCTCCAGCACGTTCAACGTGTACTCCACCAAGTCCGTATTCTGTGCCCATTTGCACACACCCGTCAGACCGCCGTTGTCGAAACCGTTCTGCGATTCGGGAACGGTATGCAGGTCGATCATAATCTTCAATCCCGTCTCCCGCGCCCAACGGAACGCGCGGTCGAGGTACGTAATGCAGCCCGGATGCCCGGGCCAGTCGCCGAAGATGAAATACGGTATGGGAATGCGTACGAGGTTGATTCCGTGACCGACGATAATACGGAAATCCTCCAGGGTGATGTAGGTTTCGCGGTGCCGGCGCAGTTCCTCGGCTAGATTCCGTTCGGACCAGAGGGATACGTGCGTGCGGTGCATCCAGATTTCATCGTCTTCGGCGCTGCGGGTGAACGGTTTCGGATCCATCCATTTCTCCAGCACCAGCCAGTTGCCGAGGTTCACGCCGTCGATTCGCTCGTCGATGCCTAGCACCATGCGTCTCACCGCCCTTACATTCGGGGGTTGCCCGACTTTTCGTTTCCGCCCATCACAACCCATGGCAAAACCCATTCGGCCCAATGGGCCAAGGAACCGCGCGTCATTCGCAACGTTCCTTGGTCCATTGTATGCGCCCCGCGAGCGGCCACACGGCCGCTCGGAATCGGATCACGACCGGATCAGGGTCATTGAATGATTGTGGTGGCCGCCCGGGCGGGATCAGTCGACGGGCTTCGTCTCGTCCGCCTCGTAGTCGAAGAAGTCGAAGTCGGCGGTCTTCTTGTGCGGAGCGGCGTCGGTGACGGCGATGCCGACCATGGTGCCGGTGAATTCGCCAAGAAAAAAGCCTCTTTCTTGCGGGAAGAAAGAGGCAACCTGCAGCCGGAGAGACGATTACTGCTTATCGCTGGCGAATCGTTACGTGCAAGGCACTCACCGAGGCAGCGGGCAACGTTACCGTCAGCTCGGCGCCGCCGGCGGATTCGTGCACGCTCACGGTACTATCCACGTCCACGGCATGAGTGCGCACCAGATCCGAATGCTCCACCGTGTTGCAATCATGCGGATCTTCGGAAGCAAGCGTTTCCATCGAATCAACCTGAGCGCCGCACGGCAAATGCAGCCGCACTTCGGCACCATCGTTCATATGCGCATTGGTGAGATTAATCAGCAGCTGCGTGCCATCCTCATTACGTGACGCAAACGTATACACGGCAGAATCCTCGGAATCGTTACGCGCCACATCAAGTGCGGTCATGCCACGATGCGCCTTATACATCATGAACACATCGTAGTTAGGCGTAAGGATGGTCCGATCGCCTTCAGTCAAGATCAGTGAGTTAAGCACATTGATGGTCTGCGCGTTACACGCCATGGTCACCTTGTCGCAATTACGCTGCAGCAGATCCAACGTAAGCGCGGTGGTGATAGCGTCGCGCATGGTCACCTGCTGCTTGAGCGCAGGGCGTGCGAAGAATGCGGTCTTGTGCCAATTGCCCCATTCGCCGATGATTAGATCGACATGCGCGAGCTTGGAATCCATAGCCACCTCCGGCTCATGAATAAGCGCCAGGCCGTCATTCATCAAACGCCACTGATCACGCAGAATATCTTCAAGTTCGAGGCATCCCTCAATCACCGCATTCCAGCCGTCTTCATCGAACCGGGTGGGAGTGTCGGCATCGTTGTCCACGTTCCAATTGTAGAAGTGCAGATCATAGCCGTCGATATTCGGCTGACGATATTCGGCAAGACCGCGGAAGAAATCCTGGGTCCACTGCACGCGTTCGCGCGGCTTGTTGCCGTCGGGACCACTCGCAATAGCATACATTGGGGTCGGCGCGAACACATCGGTGGTGAAGCTCGGCATGGCGGATGCGAACCTGCGGTATTCATTGAGGTAGGTCCGCGGAGTCATGGTACCGCCGCCAGCCCACACTTCGTTGCCGATCCCCCAATATTTCACCCCGTAAGGTGCCTTATGGCCGTTAGCCTCACGTTCCTTGGCAAGATCAGTGGGCTGCACACGATTGCAGTACTCCATCCAATCCTTCATTTCGGCGACCGTGCCGGAAAGCATGTTGATATTGATCCACGGTTCAGCGCCGAGCATTTCACACAAACGCAGGAATTCGTCGGTGCCGAAGCTGTGATCATCCAGCTCATAGGTGGCGAAATTCTCGTTGAAAGTGGTTTTACGTTCGCTTTGCGGGCCCACACCGTCACGCCAATGGTAGGTATCCGCATAGCATCCGCCCGGCCAGCGAATAACCGGCGGCCGCAATGCACGCAAAGCATCCAATGTGGCCTTGCGGTAGCCACGCTCGTTTTCGATCGGGGAATCCTTTCCCACCCATAGACCTTCATCAATGCATTCGCCAAGGAATTCAATGAATTGGCCATGCAGTTTCGGATCGATACGACCAATCGTACTGTTCGGGTCAATGCAGACAACCATGGTTTGCTCCTTTTGCCGTAGTGCTCACATCTGCAACGTTCGTAATTCGTATGGTTCTTGTAGTTATTGTGCCGCACAATATATGCGAAATAGCCGAAGATTCCAGGAGAGATAATGAAAGGATCTCCGGCCAAGTTATTTCGAAAAGCGCCGATGCTACTTCACCTTTTTAATCATCAGAATGAAGATGCAGGCGAGCGCCACCATAACGATTGCCGTCGGGAACACCAGTCCGTACGAGCCGGTAGCCACCACAATGGCGGAGGTGACAATCGGGCCGACCATCTGACCGAGAGTAGTGGCAATGTTCAAAATGCCCAGATCCTTCCCGGCCTCTTCTTCATTCGGCAGAACGTCAACATTGAGCGCCTGATCGACGGAACCGTACATGCCGTAGCCGAAGCCACCGATGGCGGAGAAGAGAATCATACCCAACGCGTTGTGCATGAGCCATGGCAGAGCATAACCGATGGCGAGCAGCACGCTTGCGGCCACAACCGGAATCTTACGGCGACCGATTTTGTCGGAAATCGGACCTGCGGAAAGCGCGGAAATCAGGGAGACAACCATCAGCACCAAGCTCATGGTGGAAATGGTGGCCGCGGAATCTTCAACACTTTGACCAATGTAGTCCTGCAGAATATACAGCTGGTAGTTGAGAATCATGTAGTAGCTGAACAGCAGCAGGGAACGGCCGATAAATGCCAGCCAGAAGTCGCGAGCGCCTTTGGTCGGCGGACGGAAGCTCATGATAATACCCTTGAAATCAACCTTTTCCTTAGGCATATCCTTGCTGGACTTTTCCTTCGGCCAGAAGACCACGGCAAGCACACCGGAAAGACCCATAGCCACACCGGACACGATGAAGCCCGGGAGCTGCAGGGTGATGAACTGCGCACCAACAATCTGACCAAGAGCAGAACCGAACAACGTACCTGCAGAGATAAATGCGGACATGGTGCCGCGCATATCTTCAGGAATACGGTCAGACAGAGATGCGATGACCGGTGCGATCATCATGTTCAGACCGACCATGGAAATGCAGTAGCTGATGCCAATGCTCACACCGTCCGGCAGAATGCCGATGAGGAACAGCGAAATGCCCGCGACAATGCCGCCCGATGCGATCCATGGCGTACGCCGTCCAAAGATCGAGCGCGTACGGTCAGACATGTTGCCAACCACGAGGTTGGAAATCAGCGAGGCCAACGCCGTGGCCGAATTCAGCACGCCGAAAATGGCGTCTTTGCTGTCGGGCGCGATATCAGCCAAACGCTGCGGCAGCAGCACTGCAGCAACGATCTGCAATGCCAGCATCCATGCGAATGAGAACACGAAGAACGCTACGCAGAAACGCGTTTTGTTGATTTTGGAAAGCTCGTTGGCATGTTCCGCAGGCCGTGCGTCAGTCATGCTTGTCTCCTTACCTTTCTTTTTCAAAGTCAGCCCTCTACGTTTTTTGCTGAATCTTCAATGATCATGCAAACAACAGGCAAGAGAGGCGTTGTGCTGAAGTCAACTCTCATCGGCTTCGTCAGTTATCTTATATCTTAAAGATATAAGATAACAAATCGGCGTGTCGAACAACGACCTACTTTCAAGCACAGCAATCAACCGCATAACCGCAAGATCGAAACCACATGAAAACGCATGTGGACAGCGGCAATAGTATTCTTCAAATCAGTATGGAATCACAGGAAAACACATCAGCAAACAGCATCAAGAGCCGTCCAATCAACCAAAGAAAACGACTCTCCCCAGCGCAGCGACGCAAACAAATCACACAAGAAGCGGTAACCCTAATCACACAATACGGGTCATACGGCTTCCCCATGCAAGCATTAGCCGATGCAGTTGGCATGACCCTGCCCGGACTCAACCATTACGTCAAAAACCGAGAAGAATTACTCTCATTGGTCATCGAAACGTTCTACGACTCCGAAGAAGGCAATGCCCACACGACATTGGGCGCAGCCATCAGCCACTGCGACCAAACAGATTCAGCAACCAAAGAACGCCGACATCTGCCCGGCGCATTGCACGAAACCGTGAGCTTCAACGCCAAACGTCCCGAACTTGTCGCACTGTTCATGCGCCTCGCCATCGAAGCGTCCGATCCAAAACACCCAGCCCACGAGTTCTACCAGAACAGACACAATTCGATTTTGATCGACATGACCAGCGTGGACTGGGAACTACCGGAAGAATACCGCGATCCAGAACGCCTGCATGACCTCATCGTCACCGCGTTCTTTGCCATGGACGGCGTGCAAATCCAGTCGTTAACCAATCCCAACGAATCCATGATGCAACTATGGGAACGCGCAGAACACATCCTATTCCCCTCCCCCACATGGGACGGCTACCGCTGAACAGAGCGCAAACAAGCAAAGACACCTCAAACGCAAAAAGGCGTTTGCCTGCGACGACCGGTAACCGATCACCATAGGCAAACGCCCCGCAACACAACACCGGCTTGTGAAGATGGCAGGAAGAGAAGGGAAACCTGCCATCCGGCATTCAAAAAACCGCTGCCACAACCAAGCCGACGCGTTACGCACACATTCGCATCAGCCAGGCAGCTCCCGTCAGTCCAGCACAAACGTGTTGAACGAACGCGGAGCAAGCGTTACCTTGATACCGCGATCGGCATTGCAAGGATCGGCAAATTCAAACGGACGCTCCTCTTCGAGAGCGTTCTGGGCCACGACCACCACCGTGCCGTCCGGGTTGCGGAAGGCGATGGCCATCGAGTTGAAGTGGCCGGTGGTGCCGAGCACCTTCGCGCCGGGCCTGACGTAGTGCGAGAAGTGGCGCATCACGTAGTATTCCGGATTGCGGCGCACCTCGTGCTTGTCGGCGGTGATGGTGAACAGGGAGTTCTGCCACCAGCCCCATGTGGAATCCTGGTCGTCGAGGATCATGTTCCAGTAGGTGTATGCGGTGGCGCCGTTGCGGAAGTAGTGGTTGATCAGATGGAAGATGTACTCCGCGTACTCCCAGCTGTTGTCGCCGGTGCCGCATTCGGACTCCGACTGGATCAGCTCGATCTCCGGCCATGATTCGTGCGTGCGGGCGATGCAGTTCTGGCCGGCCCACTGGTAGGCGATGCCCTTGATGTACTTGCGCGCGCCGTCGTCGAAGAGGATGTTGTCGACGAAGCGGTTGTAGTTGTTGAGCGTCATGCCGTAGCCGCCGCCGGTCCAGGCCATGTCTTCCGGGCCGTTGAGCGTGCCAAGCCAGATGTCGGTGCTGAGTCCGGCCTCGTCGAACGCCGGTCCGAGGTAGTCGCGGATGAACACCTTGAGCGCTTCGGAATCCCACAGGGCGCTCGGGAACTTCTGGTCGGCGAACACCTCGTTCTGCACGTGCAGCTGGTTCACGGTGATGCCATGCTCGGCGTAGGCCTGGATGTACTTGACGAAGTATTTGGCGTAGGCCTTGAGGTTCTCCGGGGTCTGCACGAGACGGCCGTAGTTGTAGGCCTTCGGGCGCTTCATCCACGTCGGCGGGCTCCACGGACTGGAGAACAGCTGCATGTTCGGCTGCCATTCCTGTGCGCGGTGGATGTACGGGATCAGGGTCTGCTCGTCGTGTTCGACGGAGAAATGCTCCATCCCGTAGTCGCCGTCGACCTCGTCGTAGCTGTACCAGTGGTCGGCGAAATCATTGGCGCCGACGGGGGCGCGGTTGAAGGTGAAGTTCATTTCGTCGGGGCTGAACAGCTCCTTGATGATCTGGTCGCGTTCGGCTTCGCTGACGTTCTGCAGCGGCAGCCAGCCGAGTTCGTTGAAGCAGCCGCCGAAGCCGCGCAGGGCCTGGTATTCGTTGCCGTCGAGCTGCAGGTCGGCCGCGGTGGTGGCGTTGGTGGATTCGATGTCGGAGGTTCGGTCGGCAAGCTTGTCGTCTTGCGTCGTTGCAATCCAGGTGGTCATGATGTTCCTTGGTATCGTCGTTGATAATTCGGATATTCGTTGATGGTTGGCATGGATGGGAGGCGGGGCGATTCGGTCCCGCGGAGGGGAGACGGCCTATGGCACGACCGTCTCCCCCGGTTTACAGCAGCTGCCTTACTTGACCTTCTTGATGGCCATGATGAAGAAGCAGCCGATGATGGCCAATGCGATGGACGTCGGGAACGCGAAGTTGTAGCCGAGGTTGACCACGATGGCGGACATGACGACCGGGCCGCACATCTGGCCGAGGGTGGTGGCCATGTTCAGGATGCCCAGATCCTTGCCGGCCTCTTCCTTGTTCGGCAGCACGTCCACCAGCAGCGCCTGGTCGACGGCGGAGTAGACGGCGTAGCCGAGGCCTGCGATGCCGGCGAACAGGTACATGCCCAAGGTGGACGGAATCAGCCACGGCATGGCGATGCCGACGGCGAAGAGCACGGAAGCGACGACGACCGGGACCTTGCGGCGGCCGATGAGATCGGAGACCGGGCCGGAGATGAAGGAGCCAACCAGGGACATGACCATCATGATCATGGACACGACGGACACGGTGACGGCGGATTCCTTGACGGACTGGCCGATGTAGTTCTGGATGATGTACAGCTGGTAGACGTTGATCATCTGGTAGGCCATGAGCATGCAGAAGCGGCCGGCGAAAGCCTTGTAGAAGTCGTGGGCGCCAGCGAACTTCGGCGGACGGAAGGATACGAGGACGTCCTTGAAGGAGCCCTCTTCCTTCGGCAGGAAGTCAGCGGACTGTTCCTTCGGCAGGATGATCACGGCGACGATGCCGCCGAGGAACATGAGCACGCCCGCGACAGCGAAGCCGGCAGTCAGGTTTTCGATGAAGAACGCGCCGATCATGGTACCGATCGGAGCACCGATGGTGGAGCCTGCGCCATAGAAGGCGGACATAGTGCCACGAATGCCAGACGGCACGCGGTCAGACAGCACGGCGACCAGCGGGGCGATCATGCAGTTGAGGCCGAACATGCAGGCGCAGTAGAAGATGGTGAGCAGCACGGCGTTATGCGTGGTGCCGGTCAGGAACAGGGTGACGCCACCAAGCACCGCACCGAAAACGATCCACGGAGTACGACGACCGAACCTGGAGCGGGAACGATCGGAGAAGTTGCCGAACATCAGGTTGGCAACCAGGGATGCCACTGCGGTGAACGCATTGACGATGCCAACGAGAGCATCCGGATCGGCGCCTTCGATGGTCTTGTAATGCATCGGCAGAAGCACGGCGGAGACGATGCCGAGACCCGACATCCACAACACGCCGAACAGCAGGAAGCCCGCACCGAAACGGATGGTGTTGACCTTGCTCAGTGGCTTGCCGGTTTCAGGAGACAGCTGCGGATCCTTGTCTGCAGCGGCGATGTTGGCGTTATAACGCACCAAACGCTCCTCTTTGCTTGCGATTGCTTCACTCATGAAACTCTCTCCTTCGATTCATGTTTCAGTAGTGTTTTCTGTGATATTCCTGTTTTCCGATAGGGCTTCTCTGCCCAATCAACTAACTACCACTTGGTAACTAGCTGGTTTTCATCATAGATGCCCTTTCGAAAGAACGCAAGTCAGACGCGAATTTTTCCGAAGGCAGCGTTTTTCAAATAGCAATCCACAACGATTCGCCCCATACGGCAACTTCAGTTTTTATTACTTAGTAACTGCTTAGTTAAAGCATATTACAATCTCTTGTATCTGTCATTTTCCGGCGTGTCCCAACGTTTCCAACACACTTCCTCTCCCCCTTCTTGTAACTTAGTAAGCACAAGAAAGGAGAACGCATGCGTCGCCACATCGAAAGCAAAACAAAGAAACGAATGAGCGCAGAAGACCGCAAGAAAGCGATTCTCGAAACCACGGTCTCTTTCATCTCACAATTCGGATTCTGGGGATTTACCATTCGCGACGTGGCACAAGCTCAGAACATCACCGAAGCAGGCCTCCTTTACTACTTCAAATCCAAAGAACAACTCCTTGAAGCAACACTCAAATACGCCGATCGCACTAACCAAATCGCCATTGCAGAGCATCTTGGCATCGAAGGCGTGACCGGCGAAGTCTTACAAGACGGCATCGCATACCATTGCGATCTCGGACTCAAGGCCATCTCCACGGGAACCGTGGAAACCAACGCAGGCCGACCCGAAATGGTTCGCCTCTACACCCTGCTCGAAAGCGAGGCCCTAAGCAAAGACCATCCGGTGCACGAGTATTTCGAACAGCGCGAAATCAATCTGCTGAAGGAATACACGTTCGCAGCCAAACGAGATGGCGTCGCCGATCCGGAACGCACCGCACTGCAGGTGCTATCCGCCATGGAAGGCTTGCAATTGCGGTGGCTCAACGGATCTCACGATATCGATTTCGTTGGAGAATGGAAGGCCCTGATCGGCCTTCTCATTCCCTAAACGTTCTCTTCTCGAGTTCTCTTATCGCAGATTTCAGCCGGCGATCACCGCAACATTCCAGCGGCCGATCGTCAACGGATCACCCTGCTTGACGGCTGCACCTTCCTTCAGTACGACTTCAGCATTTGCAACCTCATCAATACTGCCGTCGGTGGCGATGACGACCGGAGCGACCACTACTTCACCCTCAATCGGGCTTGCAACAGTAACTTCGTCGGCGGAATAGTTGAGCAGATACGTCACGTTCTCGCCGAGGGCATTCACACCCTGGCGAACCGCGACCTGTCCCGCGAGCGCGGTTCCAGCGCCCTCGACGCCGGCATGCTCCACGGCCTCTCGCATAACCGCACGAATGGAATCGGCGTCAAGCAGTGTGGCGACCCACTCGGCATCGCCCTTGCCGAATGCGTGACGGGTGACTGCGGCGTAATCCTTCCAAGCGTAGTGTCCATAGGATGCGAGCACCTCAGTATCGGCGTCGGCGTTCAACAGTTCGATCAGCGACTGAGCATCGGTGGACGCGGTTTCGGCGAGCGCACCTGCGAATTCCACGGAAACGTGGCCGTTTGGGCGGGTGAACTGGTTGTACGTCATGCCGAACACGTCGGTGAGGTTGTGCGGCGCGCGGTCGTGCCATACGGTCACCTCGTCGTCGGTCACGAAGGAGCGCATGGTGGAGACGAGGTGTCCGCCGTTTTCAACGAACGCACGCAGGCGATCCGTAGTTTCCTGAGATGCGCAGTAGAGCGCCGGGGTCACGATCATCTCGTATTTGGCGAGACGTTCGGCCGGAGCATCGGACGGCACGAAATCGCATTCGACGTTGAGCTCGAACAGCGCGTCGTAGACATTACGCACCACGTCGTTGTATTTGAGGGTGCCGCCGAATGGGAAGCCGGCTTCGATGAGGAACCAGTCGAGCGCGGTCAGCGATTCGTTGCTGACCATGATGGCCACCTTGTTGTGCTTCTTCAGGTGGACGAGCCGCTCCCCCACTTCCGGTTTGGCGATCTCGCGACCGAATACGCCGGCTTCGCGGTACGTGGGGTTCGGTTCGAGGTCGTGGCTCAGCAGGCCCTTCCAATATGTTTCAAAGGAATTATGGATGGAGTGCCAGTGCCAGTATTCCACCATGTCGGCGCCGGAGGCGAGGTGGGAGTAGGCCTGCAGGCGCAGCTGGCCGGGGAATGGTACCCAGCCGTGCTGGCCTTGGGCCTCGGTTTCGAGCACCAGGTAGTTCTGGCCGTTCTTGGTGGAGCGGGTCATGTCGCCGCCGAAGGCGATCTCCTTGCCGGTCAGGTCGTCTTCGGTCGGGTGGTAGATGTCCACGCCGGTGATGTCCACTGCGGTCGCGGCCTTGAAGTGGTCGACGGCCGGCTGTACACCGTAGGAGTATCCGCGCCATTCGAAATCGAAGTTGTGGGTGATGAACTGGTCGTCATGCGCGTATTCGCGCACGATGTCGGCCTGCCACTGCAGGAAGGCGCGCACCTGATCGCGGCGGAACTTGTCGAATTCGCCGCCCAGGGACTCGTTGATGGTGGCGGTCACGTCCGGGAAGTCCTCCCAGGAGTCGATGCGGTTGGACCAGTAGTCGAGGCCGAAGTGGTGGTTGAGCTCGTTCAGATCGCCGTGGAACTTCTCGCGCAGATACTTGACGAACAGACGCTGCATGTCGTTGGACACGGAATCGTAGTACTTGGTTTCATTATCGACTTGGTAGCCGATCACCGCCGGATGGTCGGCAACGTGGGAGATCAGCTTGCGGATCACGCGCTCACCGTAGAAACGGTAGGTGGCGTTGACGATGTCCATGATCTGGCGGGCGCCGTACTTGCCTTCGCCGTTCGGGGTGACCGCGAGCACGCTCGGATCGATCTTGACGAGCCAGCTCGGCACCGCGTAGGTTGGAGTGCCGACGATGACGTCGATACCGACACGCTGTGCCGCGTCGAGAGCACGATCCACATAGGTGAAGTCGAACGCACCCGGCTGCGGTTCGCAGGTGCTCCATGTGGATTCGGCAATACGGATAACGTTCAGTCCCGCTTCCTTCATCATCCTCATGTCTTCATCGACACGGTCGATGCCTTTCATCATGAGATATTCGTCGTAATATGCGGCACCGAAAAGAATGTGATCTGCCTCGTAACGACCCATGGATCCTCCATCGTCTTCATTGACTTGTTACTGATTGCTACTGTTTCTGCGTCTAAGGCTGTTCTTCTGCGATATCCCTGGGATATATCCTTGGATGCATCCTCGGAACTCTCATATCTAACAACCATTAGATATAAGAAATATAAATCTTCTAGATTCACTTGTCAAGAACCGCAAAATTTCATGGCGTGTCTTACCTAACAACCATTAGATACAGTGTTTCCCCTTGACCAAAACCAACCAATCACCGCACGCCACACAAAATGCTATCCCAGCAGGCAAATCCATCCAGCCACTGGAGGAACCCTCCCGCAAACATGCCTCCAAAAGTCCAGATCCATCCAGCCACTGGAGGAATCACCCCGCCCAAAACCTTCCAAAAGTCCTGATTCTTCCAGCGAGTGGAAGAATTGGGACGCGAAAGGCTATAGAAACACAGCCCGCAAGAGAGTTGCACACGGCTTAGCGGTAGCTGTCCCAGACAGGTGAGGGGAAGATCATCTTTTCAAAGGCGAGCCATTCATCGTAGAAATCGATGGGCGGCTTACGCGTCCAACGCAGTTGAATGCCGTCCATCGCTTCCAAGCTTTGACGCACAATCGCACGCATATTCTCCCAATCACCGATTTCAGGCGGCAATTTCCATGTGTACTGGGAATAGTGTTCCCACACGTATTTCGGACGATTCTCGAAATAGTCGTGCAACGGATGGCCCTCGCTGAAAGATTCGGTTTCCAGCACCATGTATAGCTGCAGCAAGCTACGTCGACTCTCATTGTAACGTACCAAAAAACGCAGGTATGCGGGAAACAACATGCCTTCCGGATCGCTGCCCGGCAATCCGGATTTTGCAAAATCAGCCGGAGTGCCTTCCTGATCATAATTGTCGGTGACTAGAAGCGACAACAACCGTTCCTTATTGCCGATGTAATGCAGCAGTCCAGGCTGGCTCATGCCGATCGCATCAGCAATGTCTTTCAATGACGTTCCGTAATATCCCTTTTCCCCGATAAGACGGCTCGCCGCAGTGATGATTTCCTTCTTACGTTCCTCAGGTGATTTACGAACACGTTTCTTCCCCTCATTACCCATAAGGAACAGTGTACTATCTACCGTTCATTAGACAGGCAAAATCGTATCGGACCGTTGCATTTCCACTCGCCACACAAAAACGAGCCGATCTTCAACAGACCAGCTCGAAATTACATTCAAAACCACTTCGAGATCACATTCAGTCAGCCTCGACCAACCAAAAATATTCGAAAAGCAGTTTTACTTCTGGAACACGTCAGGGTGTTTCGGATCACCCGGTTCGTCGGCGAGGACGCCCTCGAGCCCGAGGAACTCCTGCCAGAATTCCAGCGAATTGCCGTACGGAGCTGCCTGATGGCCGCGCGCCTGCAGGTTCGCCTTCGCCTCGAACACATCCTCCTCGCGGATGCCATCGAAATACGATTCGAGACGCTCACGGTTCGTCGGATCATAGAACAGCGATCCGATGATTTCCGTCAGTCGTTCCGCACGTGCTACCGGCAGTGAATCCCAGTGACGGAATTCAATGAAGTTCTTCAGACGGACATCGTTGAAATGCGTGGAAATCACATGATTGATTTCGTATGCGTTGAGTTCTCGATCGGGATACACGTCGTTCGCATTCTCATAGAATGCAGGATGATGCAGATCAGTTCCGGGAGTTTCCAACGCTTCCGGAGTGTGCGTCAGATCAGCGAACATCATCGGCGTGCTCAACACGTCGACCGCATAATCTTCCCAACCGAAGCGAGGATCAAACAATCCCGGAATAACGTTCGTGCGCTGCAAATCCAAATAATCCCACATGCGTTGGCGCAGCAGCGGATACGGATTCTCCTGTCCCTCGAAATACGGGGTGTTACGGAAGAACCATGCGAGAATCGGGCCGACCACCGTACCCAAACGCAGTTTGGAAATCGCGTCCTGTTCGGAAACATAGTCGATGCTGACCTGCGTCGAAGCGGAGCAACGCATCATGCACGGACCGAACTGGCCGACGCGCCCCAAATACGCGGTCATCGCCTTGTAACGGTCCTTCGGATTGACGGGAATGTCGGCATAGCCGGACTTCGGCTGATACCCGTAATTAACCAAGCGGAAGCCGAGATCGTCAAGCACGGGATCGACTTCGCGGCGGAACGCACCGTAAATCGTGCACAGATCTTCCGGCTTGTGCAGTATACCCAGCGAGCATTCCAGCTGACCGCCCGGCTCAAGTGACACGGAAATACCTTCGCGGCCAAGACCAACAAGCCTGCCGTTCTCCCAGTATTCCTTGCTTTCGTCGTAATATGGGCGAATGCGGTTCAGCAACGCCTCGGTACCGTTCTCCTCGTAATAGTTCACGGCGGTATCATCGCTGTTATGCACCGGCAGATGCTCGATTTCCACACCGAAACCACCGGTTCCACGCTCTTGGCAGCCTGATTCGAAGAATTTGACCAGACTTTCCACATGCTTCGGATTCGGCTCGGTAAGCAGGTGCGCATAAGAAATTCGTGGCGTTGTCATGTGGCAATCCTATCGAAACTCGTTGATGAGCACGGCGTGATTGCTATACGAAAAACTGATAGCCAACTCTTGCGTATATCGAATCGAATACACATTTTCGGTTAAAACAGACATGCTCTGCAAAGCCGACCAATAATAATTAACAGCTATTAATAAAGTCAGAAGCAATTACCGTTATTTGAAGAATTGTTTGTATAAATCAAATAAAAATACCGACGCTGAAGATGTTGTCAGCGTCGGTATTTTAGTCAATTCCAGTCAGTGCTTATTGATTTATCCGCCTATGATCAGGCGGCTTTTTCGCTTTGCACCGTCTCACCCTGTTACGCGGCCTTGTGGGCCTTCTTGGCGGCTGCGATCATCAGTTTGATGCGGTTGAGCTGGTTCGCTTCGGATGCGCCCGGATCGTAGTCGATGGACACGATGTTGGCTTCCGGATGCAGGCGGCGAATCTTGCCGAACATGCCTCGACCGGTCACGTGGTTCGGCAGGCAAGCGAACGGCTGCGCACAAATCACATTCGGGCAGCCGGATTCGATGAGCTCAAGGATTTCCGCAGTTAGCAGCCAGCCTTCACCAGCCTGCACACCCACGGAAGTGACCTCGTCGGCCTTCTTCACGAGTTCCGGCATCGGCAAGTCCTGGGAGAACTTGCCGTGCGCCAAATCGATCGCCTTGCGTACAGGAGCGTTATACAAGTCAAGCGCCTTGCGCATCAGCGCGTAGCCAAGCTTGTTGCCGCCCATGCCGAGGTAATGCTCGTTCCAGTCGGAAATGTACGGGCGGGTGGTCATGAATTCCATGATGCCCGGCACCACAGCCTCGCAATTCTGCGATTCGATCACGTCGACCACATGGTTGTTGGCGTCCGGCTGGTACTTGACGAGAATCTCGCCCACCACGCCGACGCGCACCTTGCGCGGTTCGTCCTTCAACGGCAGTGCGTCGAATGATTTGACGATTTCTTTGACGAGCGTCGAATATGGCAGGTATCCCTTGCCAATGAACTTACTTGCCGTCTTCGAGCGACCGTGGTTCTCGAGCGTTTCACGCACGATGGTGTTCCATGTCTTATACAGCTGATTCGCACTGCCCGGCGTCACCTCGTACGGGCGCACGCGGTACAGGCATTTCATCAGCAGGTCGCCGATGATGAGCGCCTTGATGACGCGATGAAGCAATGCCGGCGTCGCTTTGAAGCCTGGATTGTCTTCAATGCCCTGCGTGGAAATGGCGATCACTGGAATTTGCGGATATCCGGCATCGATCAGCGCCTTGCGAATCAGGCCGAAATAGTTTGTGGCTCGGCACATGCCGCCGGTCTGCGTGATGGCGAGCGCGGTGTGCTCCGGATCGTATTTGCCATCCAGAATCGCATCCACGAGCTGGCCGATAACCATGATGGCCGGGTAGCAGGCGTCATTGTTGACGTATTTGAGGCCGGTTTCCACGTTTTCGCGGCTGGCGTGTTCGAGAATGTCGAACTTGTAGCCGCCGGAGCGGATCACGGATTCCACTAGGGAGAAGTGAATCGGGCTCATCTGCGGAGCCACGATGGTGTAGTCCTTCATGTCTTTGCCGAATGGCACGCGGTTGGCGTATTTCGACATGGTGGCGGAATTGTGTGCGGACTTCTTCGCTTCGCCGACGCCGTTTTCCGCGGCACGCTTGGATGCGGCTTTAACGGCTTCGGTGAGTTTCGGATTGGCTTTCATCACGGTGTCAAGCATGACTTGACGGCCCGGAGTCGGCGCTTCGGCTCCAGTTTTGCGGAATTCGCCCTGCTTGTTGGACACGCTGTCTCGCTTGTCGGGCATGGCTGTGCCAATTTCACGCTGTTTGTTGCGTTCACGCTCTTCGACGGCTGCCTTGAGTGAACGAAGGCGGATTTTCGCCGCGCCTAGGTTGGAGACTTCGTCGATTTTCAGCATGGTGTACACGTCGGCCTTGTCGGCGAGGATTTCGCCCACCTGGTCGGTGGTGATGGCGTCAAGACCGCAGCCGAAGGAGTTGAGTTGTACGAGTTCAAGCCCTGGGTAGGAGGCCACGAAGTTGGCTGCCGAGTATAGACGTGCATGGTAGGCCCACTGATTGGTGACGCGCAATGGCATTTTGGTGACCTTGCGGTCTTCCACATGGCGGAAGCCGTCTGCGTTCTTCTTACGTGGATCGTCTTCATCGGCGGCGAGGAATTCGCTCAGGTTGAGCTTCTCCCCCGGTTGCAGTTCGCAGATCGAATCTTCGGACAATATCACCATACCGAGCGAGCATATGGTTTCCGGAATGCCATGGTTGACTTCCGGATCGATATGGTACGGGCGGCCTGCAAGCACGATGCCTCGGCAGTCGTGTTCCTTCATGTAGGCGAGTGCCTTGAGGCCTTCCGTTTGCACGTCGTGTTTGAAGACTTCGTTTTCGGCATATGCCGCTTTGACTGCAGTTTCGGCTTCTTCACGGGTCACGTTGGCCCAAGCGAATTCTTCGACGATACGGTCGACCATGAGTTCATGGTTGGCCATGTTGAAGTATGGGCGCATGTAGCGGATGCCTTCTTCGCGCAGTTCAGGCATGTTCGCGCCGATAACCACGGGATAGTTGGCTACCACCGGGCAGTTGTAGTGGTTGTCGGTGTTGGGCACCAGGTTCTCTTCGTAGCTGACGCACGGGTAGAAGATGTTTTTCACACCTTTGTTCAGCAGCCATTTGATGTGTCCGTGCACAAGTTTGGCCGGATAGCAGATGTTTTCGGATGCGATGGATTCGATGCCCGTTTCGAACAGTTCGTGCGAGCTTCGTCCGGAAATCATCACTTTGAAGCCGAGCGAGGTGAGCAGTGTGAACCAGAACGGATAGTTCTCGTACATGTTGAGTACGCGCGGAATGCCGATTTCGCCGCGGGTTGCGTTTTTGTCGGTGAGTCTGCGGTAGGCGAAGCAACGCTTGTACTTGTAATCGTAGAGGTTCGGGCGATCGGAACGCTTCTTTTTCGCGTCTCCGCCTCGTTCGCAGCGGTTGCCGGTCACGTAACGGGATCCGTCTTGGAAAGTGGTGATGGTGAGCTTGCAGTGGTTTTGACACAGCTTGCACACGTCTCGTTCGGAGGTCATCGACAGGTTGTCGAGTTCTTCGCCGCTCAAAATGTTCGATGCGGTATGACGTACGTCTGCAATCACCGCTTCTTTGGTATCGGTGGTATCGACGTCTTCGTCTTCCGCTTCGTCGGCATAGTGCATGCGTGCGGTCAGTGCGGCACCATATGCGCCCATGAGTCCTGCGATGTTCGGTCGGGTCACTTCACGTTCCGTGAGCAGTTCGAATGCACGGAGTACAGCGTCGTTGAGGAACGTGCCGCCCTGCACTACCACGGTGTCACCAAGTTCGCCGGAATCACGCAGTTTGATCACCTTGTAGAGGGCGTTGCGCACTACGGAATAGCACAGGCCTGCGGCGATGTCTTCGATGGACGCGCCTTCCTTTTGCGCCTGCTTCACGGACGAGTTCATGAACACGGTGCACCGGGAGCCCAAATCGACCGGATGGGTGGAGTTGAGCGCCGCTTGGGTGAATTCCTGAATGGTCAGGCCCATGGAAATGGCGAACGTTTGCAGGAATGATCCGCAGCCGGACGAGCATGCTTCGTTCACTGCGATGGAGTCGATCACACCATCGTTGATGGCGAGATATTTCATGTCTTGGCCGCCGATATCGATGACGGCGGTGACGCCCGGGCTTACCATTTCGGCACCGCGATAGTGAGCCATGGTTTCCACTACACCTTCGTCAAGGTGCAGGCCGGTGGTGATGAGGCCTTCGCCGTAGCCGGTCGCACAGGATCGTGCGATCCATGCGCCTTTGGGTAGTTCGGCTTGGATTTTTTTAACGATCTGCACGGCTGCCGTCAACGGACTGCCTTCGTTGGTCGCATAAGAGGACCATACGATTTCTCGATCATCGTTCACCAATGTCGCTTTGATGGTGGTGGAACCGGCGTCGATGCCCAGGAAGTGCGGTCCTTGGGCTCCTTCGAGCGTGCCTTGATGGATATGCTCGCGATGATGTCGTTCGTTGAATGCGGTGTGATCCGCTTCGGTAGCGAACAGCGGAGGCATGGTCGGAGTGTTGGACGGCAGGTTTTCCAGTTCGTCCAGTCGCGCCAGCAGGTCGGCGCAGGTTCGTGCTTCGTAATGCTTAGTCAAGGTCGTCACCATCCTGATCAGCCTGCAATGCGGCACCGTATGCCACATACAGGTGAGCATCGGTCGGAACAATGAATTCGTCCACTTTGCCGTCGAGCGCCCGCTTGAACGCGGCTCGCAACTCGGACATGAAGAACAACGGACCCCCCAGGAAGATCACGGTTCCGTGAATCGGGCGTCCGGAGGCAAGGCCTGCAATGGTTTGAGTGGCCACTGCGGTGAAGATCGATGCGGCCAGATCCGGTTTGGCCGCGCCATCGTTGATAAGCGGCTGCAAATCGGTTTTGGCGAACACGCCGCAACGTGATGCGATCGGATACAAGGTTTCGTATTGCGCGGCCATTTCGTTCAGGCCAGCGGCGTCGGTGTCGAGCAGTGTTGCCATCTGGTCGATGAATGCGCCGGTACCGCCTGCGCAGGAACCATTCATGCGCTGTTCCGGAGTCGGCTTGAGATAGGTGATTTTTGCGTCTTCACCACCAAGCTCGATGATCACGTCAGCCTGCGGATATTCCTTGTCAATGGCTTCGGTCTCGGCGATGACCTCCTGAACGAAGGGCACGTCGAGGCTGTCTGCAAGAGCAAGACCGCCTGAACCGGTAATGGCCAGACGAATCGGCTCGTCGCCTCGGCCAAGCTTTTCCAATTCTTTGTGGATGTCGGCCAGTAGTCCGGCCACGGTGGCGCGCACATTCGCGTGGTGACGCCGATAATCGGAGAACAGTGCGTCCGCGAGCGCGTCGGACTGATCGAGCACCACCGCCTTCACAGTAGTGGAACCGATATCAAGACCTACACGCAACGGCTTTGTGCCGTGCGTTTCGGTCCCGGCTTCTGCTGCTTCAACCATGTATCAACCTCTATCGTTCTATCCGCCGGGCTGCATTCCATGGCAGGCATGGAAGCCCCTACCCCGGTCATCCAATCATGTAATCGTAGTCTGTGCCCACGCCTAAGCGCTTCGTGAATGCTCGCAATCAGCATAAAAGGGACGAAACAGCGCATAAACTAGACAACCAATCCAGTCAATGTGCCTAATTATGCATCCGGACACTCGACGAACGTGGAAATCGCAAACCCACCCAAACATTTCCATGTCAGGATGCACCGCCTTCCCCAGCAGAACGGTCTTTGCCATATATTTCGGGAATGAATCGTGTTTGATCATGTAATTTCGGCCAAATCACCACTCGCCCGTTTTCCAGTGATTTCGACACGTCGATGATGCGTTGGTTGCTGCTTCCGCGGAATTGCAGCAGGGAATCATGTAATTCTTTGATATAACGGCCGTCCACTAGAATGTCGATCAGTTCGAGCAGTTCGCGCTTGTCGGGGCTTTCGCCTTCGCGCATGAGCTCTTCCCACGTGTAGCCGGTCCAGCACCAAATATCTTTGGTATTACCGAACCGTTCGCGGATTTTTCGTGCGAGAGGCAATAGCACGCCCGTGTTGAGCAATGGTTCGCCTCCGAGGAAGGTGATGCCTTGCACATACGATTGGCTTAAGTCATCCATGATTTGCGCTTCGAGCTTGTCGTTGTATTCGTGGCCGGCTTGGAAATCCCAGATTGATGTGTTGTAGCATTCCTCGCAATGGAACGGGCAGCCGGACACGTACAGCGAGCATCGGATGCCTTCTCCGTCGGTCATGAGGAACCGTTTGTAGTCGGCGATCATATTGCGGCTCATGCGATTGGTCCATTGCCCTGCTTTGGGATTGTTGGAACGAGTTGTGGGGATGAAAGGCCCGCGATTGGTTTCGTCCGCCGCAAAGTCACGACGTTGAATTGCTGGATTCGCGCTGCTGATCATACGTTGTCCCTTCACGTTTTGCCGTTGCGTCGCGTTTTTGCGATTGCTGTTTGCCTCATGATTGTCACAGAATGAAAGAGGGTGGAAATCCACCCTCTTTCATATTTCGTTTATGTTTGCTGCCAATGCGGCCCTTACTTGGCTTCCTCGAACCATTCACGTTCGGAACCGTCGCCCAAGGTAACATGACCGGTTTCGCCGCTCATATGCTTGACGCGGTGCGCGATCTCCTCGTGACGTCCGTGCACCATCGGGCGCTGCACCGGGTTGCCCAAGTAGCCGCAGGTGCGCTTGGTCACGTTGCAGTGGTCCGGATCGGAGTTGCCGCACTCCGGGCACTTGAAGCCTTCCTCAGTGGGCTCGAAGTCGCCCTGGAATCCGCAATCGTAGCAGCGGTCGATCGGCGTGTTCGTGCCCAGGTAGCCGATGCCGATGTTGTAGGCGTAATCCCACACCGCTTCGAGCGCCTTGGGGTTAGACTGCAGGCACGGGAACTCGCAGTAGTTGATGAAGCTGCCGGACGCGTAGTACGGGAAGTCCTTC
>ERZ1031816.20-NODE-20-length-31499-cov-4.763707_pt1 | contig 31499 bp, 19 predicted proteins | sample MGYA00519029_ERZ1031816 | MGnify/ENA primary metagenome ERZ1031816 (study PRJEB33719, sample SAMN04261247) | wastewater metagenome | biome: rural village; feature: human; material: feces | host: Homo sapiens | place: El Salvador | collected 2014-01-14 ... | reverse complement strand
CCACCAAAATCGCAGAAACGAATCAAATAAATGGCGCTACGCCCATCCTGGAATATATTCCATCTTCTTGCGAGGTGCATTTGCGTCGACCGGTTTGATGAAGCCGGACGATACACTTTCCCGAATCAAGCGTGAAATGGGGGATGAATACGAGTCTTCCAAGCCGAATCGGGCACGCAGTGACGCATTGGTGAGATAGTCGCCATTCGCGAACTGAATGCAGGCATGCCAATAACAGGCGTCAACGCGCTCACTTGGGCTCAAATCAGGGTACGGGCGGTATTGGGAGAGCCGCACCATAATGCTGGCGCTGCTCTCGGGATCATTGGACTGCTGCACTACGGGAGAGGGGAGATGTGCCGTCTCGCAGGCATCGATGATCTTATCCCAACCGGATCCAGCTTCCTCGCACATGCCGAGACGTCGAGACAAATCGGCCAGCTTCGGATTCCTCGCCTCAGGTGGGTCGTTGACGAGCCGTTCCAGTCGAATTAGCGAGCTTCCGGGATTGGAGAACTCCACACGATTGTTGAAGATTTCAATAAGCGGTCCACCGCCTCTGACGGTGAGATCCTGATGAATCAGCATGTTGGCCAGCAGCTCTCTGACGGCAATCTGAGGGTATGAGATGTTCGTAACACGTAGGCCGCGCCCAATGGTTTCGCTTTCCGGAAGCCAAGCCTGTAGCACGGCCGCGATATCGTCAAGGTCGGCATATCCGTGGGCGTATGTTTGCGAACGCGACGGCGAGGACTTACGTTCCCCGTCATATTTGATGAGTCGGAGTGCCTTGCGTGCAACAGTAGGGAATTGCTGCAGATCATCCGCAAACAGCAATGCCCCAAGGTTGGTGATGGCATACTGCCCACTGTCAAGGAATTTGATAATGTGATCAGATTCAAGATAATGCAGAATTTCCGTACGATTTGAAGGTAGCGGCGTGCCTGTTTGCCGAAAATAGGTATTCCAGTCCAGCATTGCCAAAGTTTCTTCGGCAGTGAGCCATTGGGCTGCTATCTGGTCTTCAAATGCTTCTGATTTAGTGACTTCCCACAGGCGTCGTTCCCTCTGCGAATTCTTGGCAATAGGCTGTGTGGACGTACCGGAACGGATATATTCCGTGCCGTCGAATGCTACGGGGTATCCGGTGGCGGGCCAAATGCGCAAGATAACCGTTCGATGCCCTCGATAGTCCATGGGAATGAACTTGAATTCAGCATTTTTGGAAAGCTTGAGGCGTAGCCACAACTCAAGCTCCTGTCCCTTGTGCTTGGCTGCAAGCGGATTAAATGTGGTGCCGATGATGCCATGCGTCACATCATCCACACCCCACAGCATATAGGCGTAATCCTGCCCTTCGATGGCTGCCGCATTGGAGAGTGCGGAAATGTCTTTGCCGATCATGAAAGCGTCATCATTTGACGCTTTGAATTCGACGGTCTGTGATTCCGTGGAACGTGCGATGAGCTGGTCAATAAGCTGAATGAGATCTTCCGGCATGAGACTCCTTGATAGCGCGATGTGCACCACTGATGGCAACAGCATATCGTTTCAGTCATATGCGAGTCAAATACGAATCAAATACCAGTCAAATAAAAAATCGTTGGAAAATCAACGTTTCTGCGATTTGTGCCACCAAAATCGCAGAAACGAATCAAATAAAAATACGTTGCGTTGCGAGCGCATAAGCTACTGCCAGAGGTCGGGGCCGAATGAAGCCAGGTATGCGGTTAGTTCGGTGGCCATCTGCTCGTCTTCCGGGATGCGTGGATGGCCATCCGTGCCGCAACCGTTGCGTGAATACAAGAAATGTTTCACGTGAAACTCGCCCTCAGCACGAAGCGTATCGCAGGCTTCGCCTATCGCGCGGTCCCAAGCGGCGTCGTGCCGCACAATCGTTGTAGTAAGCACGATCAGCGCTTTCGGGTACTTCTCGCGTAACGCATGCACGAAATCGATGTAGCGGGTGCGCCAATGCCGTGCTTCGTCGCCGTTGTAATCCGATGCCATAAAATCGTAAGGATGCGCATCGTTTTGCCCCAAAGCGACCACCACCACATGTGGCGTGTATTGCGTGAAATCCCACGGCTGTGGCTCGCCGAATTCCGGATTGTAGGTGCTGCGGTCCCAAATGCTTTCCATGCCGAGATAGTGCGGTGCATGAAACCAGCCAATACCGTCGATGAGGCTGGCTCCTCCCTGCGCTACCAGATGAGCTTGAGCGTTGAGGTTGCGCGCGGTGATTGAGGCGTACGAATACCAAGAGTTGCTGTAACCGCTCAAATCCTCGTCGGGATCTGCCTGCCCCTCGTAGCACAGTGCCTCACAGCGTTCACCGCAGGTTACGGAATCGCCGTAGAACTCCATGCGTCGGCTTGGTTTAGGGGAGCTGGGTGGCAGTATCTGCGCATCGTCGTCAAGCTCGATACTGATCATGTCGTAGCGATTGTTACCTTCATCCTGACGTTTGAAAATTGTAACTTCATGCATGATGTTCGGCAATTGTTCGGCAATGGTGACGTATACGGGTTTGCGAATGTCGGATTGACTGTGCTGCACGTCTGTTGGTTCCGCAGGTTCCGTTGGTTCCACGCGGCTGGGATAGCCGTTTTCCAGCGTGACAGCGTCATGTCCGGTGTCGATGGGGACGGGAATGCGCAGTTGTATACCGTCGACGACGGCTCCCAGAGTGGCTCGCCCATATCCCCAATGGTTGACGAGGTGTACGCCGATGGATGTTCCAGTGCAACGGAATGATACTTGCGTGTATGGAAATGCCCATGTTTGGAATGGCGCGTGCGTGGCTGGGTCCACGGCATCGCTGACGCGTCCCATATGGCGAAGATTCGGATTGTTGAAAGAAATGTGCTTCATATGAGAGTTCCCCTGTTGCTTCAATGCTGATTGCGGCAGTGCCCGTTGTCGCAATACATGGAGGACTGGCTGAATGGCAGAGATTTCGGTCAGTCCTTGATATCGTTCCAGCTGGCGGCCTCGCCTTGGCTGATATGAACGACACGATTGCCTACGTGCAATATCTTAACCGACTTTACGAAAAGACACGCAGTCAGTTGCTTCATGACGGGTGCAGGGGTACGTGCTGTGTCCGGAGTGCTGGCTTATTATAAGAAACACAGTATCTTAACCGCTTCATGGGAAGGATGTGCAATGGAGAACACTTTTCCTCAGGATTTTGTATTTGGTACGGCTACGGCGTCGTATCAGATTGAGGGTGCGGCGAACGAGGATGGTCGCTGCCCCTCGATTTGGGACACGTTCAGCCATACCCCGGGCGCCACGCTGGCTGGCGATACCGGTGATGTGGCAACGGACTCGTATCACCGTTGGCGCGAGGATCTGGCGTTGCTCAAGGATCTCGGCGTTGACGCCTACCGTTTTTCGATCGCCATGCCGCGCATCATGCCAACGCCCAACGGCGTCGTCAACGACAGGGGCCTCGACTTCTACGAGCGCATCGTCGACGCATTGTTGGAGAGCGGCATCAAGCCGGTCGTAACGCTCTACCATTGGGATCTGCCGCAGTATTTGGGCGATGAAGGCGGTTGGCTGAATCGCAAAACCGCATACGCGCTGGCCGACTACACTTCTGTGGTAGCCAATCGCCTCGGCGACCGTGTCGACACGTGGACCACGTTGAACGAACCGTGGTGCTCCTCGTATTTGAGCTATGGTGCAAAGGAGCATGCGCCGGGCTTGGGTCTCGGCCCGGGTGCATTTCCTGCGGTGCATCACTTGAACCTCGCACATGGTTTGATGGTTCAGGCCGTGCGTGCCGAGCTGGGGGAGAGTGCCAAGTGTTCGGTCACACTGAATCTTGCGTTGAACCGTGGCGATGCCGACGCCTGCCACCGTCTCGATCTGATCTCTAACCGTGCGTTCCTCGACCCGATGCTGCGCGGCCGTTACCCCGACGAACTGTTCGCCATCACCAAGGGCATCTGCGATTGGAGTTTCGTGCAGCCGGGCGATCTTGAGCAGATTCATCAGTCGATCGACGTGCTCGGCATCAACTATTACTCTACGAATCTGCTGGCCATGGGCGACCGCCCGCAGTTCCCACAGTCCACGGAGGCTTCCACGGCTCCTGGCGCGTCCGACGTCGACTGGTTGCCGACGGAGGGTCCGCATACCGATATGGGTTGGAATATCGATCCTGACGGCTTGCACGATCTGCTGGTGCGTGTACATGACAATTACCCTGAAGTGCTGCTGATGGTCACGGAAAACGGCATGGCTTGCAAGGATCAGTTGGTGGTTAACAACGATGGCGACAAGGCGGTGCATGACGCTGACCGCATCGACTACTTGCAGCGTCATCTTGCCGCGGCTCGTCGCGCGATGAGCGAGGGCGTGCCGCTGACCGGCTATTTCGTGTGGTCGTTGCTTGACAATTTCGAATGGTATTTCGGCTATGCCAAGCGATTCGGCATCACGTACGTCGATTACGCCACGCAGGAACGCATCCCGAAGGATAGCTTCCTGTGGTATCGCGATTTCATCGCCTCGCGTTCCTGAAATCAAACTGAAATTTCATCGGCATGTCGCGCGCCCTTCGGTGGCGTGACATGCCGTTTTTTGTTGGTATTTCAACGGTTCTGTGGACTTCTCGACAGAACTTAAGCGCTTAACGACACTCTGGTAAAGAAATTTACGTTAACTCTCTTAACGTTAACTTACTGAATACTTGTTAGATTACGAAACGAGTCCGATAATCCCTTATTTTTCAGCGTTTTTCTAATCTTGAGAAAAGGCCGAAAACCTACGAAAGCATCAGACGGGGCGGTTGGGAGGGGCATTGAAACAGTACTTAAGCGCTTGACAAGCTTAAGGGGTTCAGTTATAGTAATAATCACTAACTCATCAAGGGCAGGCAGAGAGGCCTGAGGTGAAAGGCATCACCAACGGAGAATCGGTGCCGAATCTCCCAAAGTGATGAACAGTGATTCATAAGGAAGGATCAGAAGATGAATCTCAAGAAAATCGTCGCGGCCGGCATCGCAGCCGTTTGCGCGGTGAGCATGGCGGCTTGCGGTGGCAGCGGCGACTCCTCCAAGGTCACCGATATGCAGTACAAGGACATCAAGCTTGGCGAGACCGGCAAGGACATCAAGGCCAATCTGAAGCTGTTCAGCCATCGTACCGATATGCTCAAGAAAGACTATCCGGGAACCACTTGGGATCAGTACATTGCCGAATTCAACAAGATGTATCCGAACATCAAGGTCACCGTCGAGGCCAACAGCGATTACGCCAACAGCGCGATGACCCGCCTGCAGGGTGGCGACTGGGGCGACATCATGATGATTCCGGCGGTCGACAGAGCCGAACTGCAGAACTACTTCATCTCCTACGGCTCCTTGGGGGACATGGACAAGGAAGTCAAGTACGCCGTCAATCAGTCCTACCAGAAGAAGGTCTATGGTGTGGCTTCGGTGGGCAACGCCTCCGGCATCGTCTACAACAAGAAGGTCTTCAAGGATGCTGGCATCGACAGTCTGCCGACCACTCCGGACGAGTTCATATCCGACCTGAAAGCAGTCAAGAACAAGACTCAGGCCATCCCGTTGTACACCAACTACGCGGCCGGTTGGACCATGGGGGCTTGGGACGCCTATATTGGCGGCACTGCGACCGGTGATCCCGATTACATGAACAACGTCTTCACCCATTCCAAGAATCCGTTCAAGGATCCGGGCGATGGCACCCATTCGTACAACGTCTACAAGATTCTGTATGACGCCGTGGCTGATGGCCTGACCGAGGATGATTACTCCACCACTGATTGGGAATCCTCCAAGAACAAGCTGAACGCCGGAGAAATCGCCACCATGGTGCTCGGCTCCTGGGCCGTCTCCCAGATCCAGGCCGCTGGCGACAACGGCGAGGACGTCGGCTACATGCCGTTCCCGATTTCCGTCAAGGGCAAGCAGTATGCCACTTCCGCTCCGGACTATGCTTACGGCATCAACAAGGACTCTTCCACTACCGATCAGGAAGCGGCTATGATCTTCGTCAAGTGGATGACCGAGAAGTCCAATTTCGCATACAACGAGGGCGGCATCTCGATGGTGGCCGACGACGACAGGCTCCCCGACCTCTACAGCGACTTCAAGAACGTCAAGCTCATCCCAGACAATCCAGCGCCTGACGGCGAGGAGGATCTGTTCAACGACCTCAACTCTGATTCCGAACTCAACATCAACAGCGGCGGTGACGCCCGCGTCCAGGGCATCGTCGAGCACGCTGCCAACAAGGACCAGTCCTACGACGATCTCGTTCAGGAATGGAACCAGAAGTGGAACGACGCCCTTGATTCCGAAGGCGTCGATATTAAGTGAACCGATCGTCCGCTAAACGTGATCAAGCGTGAAAGCGTGACGGTTCCCGGTATCTAACACTGAGGACTTCGGCCTGCTCTCGGCATAATCAGGCCGAAGTCCCCGTCTTTCAACAACTTTTTCAGTAACTCACAACATCACAAGGCAGAGAAGCCACCCAAAGAGGGGGATATCATGACTGCAACAGCAGTGGAGCCGACCGAGAAGGTTGAAGTTCCATTCAACAAGTCGCCCCGAGATTGGCGCAAGATGGGCGTTATCGTCGCCTTTTCCGCAATCCCGGTCGCATTACTCGTAATCTTCACCTACTGGCCGTTCGGATCCATGATCGGCTACTCGTTCTACAAGATGAAGTACATCGGCCCGCGCGAGTTCGTCGGCCTCAAGAACTACATCGACGTCTTCACTCGTCCTGATACACTTTCTTCCCTGAAGCTGAGCCTTTACTACATGGTCGGCGCGCTGCTCCAGGTGGCACTGGCACTGTACCTGTCCAGCATGCTGGCGTTCAAGGTCCGTGGCAGCAGCGCATTCAAGGCCATCTACTTCTTTCCGTATCTGATCAACGGCATCGCGGTTGGTTTCATCTTCAAGTTCTTCTACACTCGCGGTTACGTATTCGATACCGTGCTTCAATGGTGTGGCTTCCAACTCGACAACCTGCCTTACTGGTTGAAGGATCAAAGCGTAAACAACTGGTCCTTGGTGGGTGCCTCTGTCTGGCGGTACCTTGGTCAGAACGTGATTCTGTTCATCGGCGCCATGATGTCGATCGATTCGACGCTGTACGAGGCGGCCGAAATCGACGGCGCGAATAGATGGCAGCAATTCAAACACATCATTCTGCCAGGCATCAAGACCATCCTGGTGCTGAACGTCATCCTGTCCATCACCGGTTCGCTGTCCGCCTTCGAAGGCCCGTACGTCATCACCTCCGGCGCAAACGGTACCGCCACCTACTTCGTGCGTATGGACCGTCTCGCCCACACCAGCCAAAAGGTCGGCTTGGCGTCCGCCATGGCGATCGTTCTGCTGATCATCATCCTGATTTGCGCGCTGCTGCAGCAGTTGTTCTTCAAGTACGTGTTCAGGGATGCCGATGACGGCGTGGAAAAGGCCCGGAAGAAGGCCGCGAAGATCGAGCGCCAGCGCGCCCGCATAGCCAAAAAGAACGCTTCGGTCTTCAAAAACGGGCCGAGCAACAAAGAAAAGGCGGTGGCATGATGACTGATGCAGTTGCGCTCGCGAAGGAACGTTCCGCAGCCAAGACCGCGGGTTTCTGGTACAAGTTCAAAATCGGACTGGCCGTATTTCTCAAGTATTTTTCGCTGATATTCGTGGCGTTCATGATGCTGCTGCCGTTGGTCAGCTGCTTCGTGACCGCAGCCAAGACAGACAAGGAATACCACGGCACGTCCGTCATGGACATGCCGAAGAACTGGTTCAACTTCGACAACTACGTGCAGGCCTTCGTCACATCGAATATGGCGGTCGCATTCCGCAACTCCATCATCGTGGTTGTTGTTGTCCTGTTTGTCACCACGATCATCGGCACCATGCTTGCCTACGTACTGAGCCGTTTCCGCTTCCCCGGCAACGGCTTCATCCGAGGCATGTTCACTCTTGCGGCTTTGCTCCCAGGCATCGCCATGCAGGTCGCACTGTACAAGATGATGGTCAACTTCCATGCCGTCAACACCATGTGGGGCTACATCCTGATGATGTGCGGTACCGATGTCATCTCCATCTACGTGTTCATCCAGTTCTTCGAGAACATCTCGATTTCCTTGGACGAAGCCGCGATCATGGACGGCGCCTCCTACTTCACCATCTACTACAAGATCCTGCTGCCGCTGCTGAAGCCCGCCATCGTGACCTGCGCCATCCTGAAAGGCGTCGGCGTGTACAACGAGTACTATGCCGCCAACCTGTACCTGCAGGACGCGAATCTGAAGACCATCGCCATCGCGCTGTACTCCTTCACCGGTCCAATGGGCAGCAAGTATAACCTGATCTGCGCGGGCGTGATCATCACGCTGTTGCCGATGCTGATCCTGTTCCTGATCTTCCAGAAGCAGATCTACAGCGGTATCGCAGCCGGCTCCGTCAAAGAATAAACCCGAAAGAACTGAACCCTTTCCATAATCAAGGACCGCGTCGAGATAGCTATCGCGGCGCGACCCTTCTCCTTCGTACAAAGGAACTTCCCCATGTCTCACATTCCCAGCACATTCACTTCGCTGAGCGAAGGCTGGACGCTGACGGCCGTCAATCCGCAAGCCGCTCCAGAATCTCTACGTGAAACGCTTACCGCCGGCATTCCGGCAACCGTGCCGGGAGAGGCGACCCTGGACCTGCTGAACGCAGGACTGATCGCCGATCCGTTTGACGGCGACAACGAGAATGAACAGCAGTGGATCGGAGACGTCGACTGGCGTTTCACCTGCCGTTTCGATTGGCACGACAACGGTGCCGACCGTCATGATCTGGTGGCCTATGGCCTCGATACCATCGCCGACATTGCGCTGAATGGGCGCCCGGTGGCCTCCACCAAGAACTTCCACCGCTCCTACCGTTGGGACGTGCGCGAACTTCTGCACGAGGGCACCAACGAACTGACCGTCACCTTCACCTCTCCGGTGCGTGAATCCGACCGCATGGAGCAGGCCCGCGGCTACTACCCGCATACTGAACATCACGCGTTCAACCAGATCCGCAAGCCGAGCTACTCCTTCGGCTGGGATTGGGGCATCGATGTGGCAAACGCCGGCATCTGGCGTGAGATCGGTATCGATTCCTGGTCCGACGTGCGTTTGGTTTCCGTGCGTCCGCTTGTGGACGTCGCTGCTGACGGTACCGGTCTGTTGAACGTGCATGTCGAGATCGAACGTGCCGGCAAGGGCCGCATCATGTCCCCATATGATTCCCGTCCTGCGCGTCAGGCGGTACCGGTGCATGCGGAGATTTCCGGTTTCGGCACTACTTTGGCCGCCGACGGCATTGTTGGGGAAGGCCGCGATATCGCGGTGATTACGATCGCAATGCCGGAAGCGAAGTTGTGGTGGCCGGTTGGCTACGGCGATCAGCCGCTATACGACGTTGCCGTCACCGCAGGTGAGGCCGCTACCGCGGAAGCCGCCGCCTGGAATGGCCATGCCGGTTTCCGTACCGTGCATATCGACACCCGCGCCGATGAAATCGGCCGTCCATTCCAGATTTACGTCAACAATGTGCCTGTTCATGCGCACGGCTATAACTGGATTCCGGATGATGCGTTCATCTCACGCGTTTCCAACCGCGATTACGAGCGCGGCATCCGCGACCTGGTGGAATCCAACTCCAACATGGTGCGTGCATGGGGCGGCGGCATCTACGAAGCCGACGAATTCTACGATTTGTGCGATAAATACGGCATCATGGTGTGGCAGGACTTCATGCTGGCCTGCGCGGCCTACCCGGAAGACGCCGAAACCAAGGCCGAAGTCGAAGCCGAAGCCCGCGAGCACATCACCCGCCTTTCTGAGCATGCCAGCCTGATCGTGTGGAACGGTTCCAACGAAAACTATGTGGCCTATGCGGAATGGGGCGGCTACAAGCAGGCCCTGCGTGATGACGACCGCAAGGCCAATGAGTTCGGCTACGGAGAGAAGCCGTGGGGCGACTACTACTATTCCGAACTGTTCCCGGCTCTGCTCGCCGAGCTCGATCCGACACGTTCCGTCTATCTGCCAAGCTCTCCGATGAGCTTCACCAAATTCACAGGCGCCAACCTCGACACCGACGGCACCATGCACATCTGGGATGCTTGGAACCGTGCGGACTACACCGTGTACGCGCAGTACATCCCGCGCTTCGCCGACGAATTCGGCTACCAGGCGCCGCCGGCATGGAGCACCCTCACCAACGCAGTGCATGACGAAGTCCTCGAACCGTTCGGCAAGCAGATGCTGGTGCACCAGAAGGCCATGGGCGGCAACTATAAACTGGCTCGTGGCATGCGCTCGCATATTACCCCCGGCCATCTTGACGACGTGAGCTTCGGCGGCGTGGTCAATGGCAAGCCGTCAAACGGTGAGCACAGCTGGCTGATTCCGACCGACAATTGGGCCGATATCGAGGATTGGCATTGGGCATGCCAGCTGCAGCAGGCGCAAGCCATGCGCTTCGGCGTGGAGCATATGCGCTCCCTTGAGCCGGTCAACGCGGGTGCACTGATCTGGCAGCTCAACGACGATTGGCCGGTCGTTTCTTGGGCGGCCGTCGACTTCGATGGCCACCGCAAGCCGGTGTGGTACGCCTCCCGCGACTTCTTCGCGCCGCGCCTGGCCACCATCCAGCCGCGCGTGTCCGACGAATATCGCGAAACCCACAGCTGGGAAGGCGTGAAGACCGCAAACGACCACTTCGAACTCATCGTGCTCAACGATACCCGTGAGGCGTGGAAGGGCTCGTGGAAGGTCGAGCGCGTGACTCTGAACGGCGAAGTGCTCGCCGCCCAAAGCTTTGACGTTGAGCTCGATGCAGTCTCCCACGTTGGCCTGCCGCTCGCCGAAGAAATCGTCTCCTACGGGGATGCCGGCAACGAGCTGGTCGTAGCGACCCCGTCAGACAACGCCTTCGCCCGAGTGATCTTCAACCCGGCCGAAATCATCGACCAGAAGCTCGCAGCGCCGACCGAAGCGTTCAGCACCGCGGCCGTTGCCGTGGAAGATGGCGTGGAACTTACCGTCACAGCCAAGAGTTACGTGCGTGACCTGTTCTGCATGGCAGACAAGGTCGACGCGAAGGCTTCGGTGGCCGAGGGCATGGTATCGCTGCTTCCGGGCGAGGGCGTCGTGCTGCACATCGCCACCGCCGATGCCGCAGCGCTTGCCGATCCAGGTGCGTTCGCAGCCTCCAACGTGCTGCGTTCCGCCAACGATCTGAAGCGGGAATGGTGAGATTCCGCGAATACGCCGTCTACTGGAGCGGTAGAAGAGTAGAGGGAGAGGACTACTGAAATTTCAGTTGACGTGTTCGGTTGAGTAAAAACATAAGTTGAAGCGCCGCCAACCTTAGGAGAGGAAAGTGTTGTGAACACTGACTTTCCAAGAGGTTGGTCGGCGCTTTTACTGTATGATGTAGATGAACCGTTTAAGTTACGATTTAAGTTAAGAAGAAGGACGCGGACATGCCTATTCAAAAAAGCAAGGTGACGATTTTTGACGTTGCCAAGGCTTCGGGAGTCTCCAGCAGCGCCGTTTCGTATGCGCTCAACGGCAAGTCTGGTGTTTCCGATGTGACCCGAGACAAGGTGTTGAAGGTCGCACGCGAACTGGGATGGAAACCGAATGGCGCGGCACAGGCGCTGGCCAAGGCGAAGACGCAGCGCGTGGGCCTGGTGTTGAGCTACGACCCGAAGCTGCTTTCCGTCGAATCCTACATGATGGAACTTATTTCCGGTCTCGGTGCCGAGCTGGAAAAATACGATTATTCCTTGCTGATACGCATGGCCGTGGGTGAGGACGCGAAGCTTTCGATCATCGATGATTGGATCGCCACCGGCAACGTCGACGCCATGCTGCTCGTCAATGTCGAGCTTGGAGACCCTTGCGTTGCCTTGCTTGAGGAGCATGAGGAGATGCCGGTACTTGCTATTGCCGACGCCTCCGTGGCCGGCAATCTGCCGAGTCTGTCAAGCGCTGACGCCGATGCCGTGCGCCAGGCGGTGCAATACTTGTATGATCTCGGGCATCGTCAGATCGCCCGCGTCGGCGGTCCCGAATCGCTTGCTCACTCGTATATTCGTGATTCCGCCTTTGCGGACGTCGCTTCCGAGCTGGGCATGCGTTACCGCTGTCTGCACACCGACTACACGCCGGAAACCGGTAGCGAGGCCACGAAGCGTCTGCTGTCGTTCTCCGAGCATCCGACGGCGATTATCTACGACAATGATGTGATGGCGTTGGCCGGCCTTGGCGTGGCCGCTTCGCAGGGCATCAAAGTGCCGGAGGAAATCTCCATCATGTCGTGGGATGATTCCTTCATGTGCACCGCGGCCTATCCGAATCTGACCGCCATGGGCCGTGATGTGGTCGATACCGGTAAGCAGGCCGCCGAATTGCTGCTCAAGCTGATCGGCGGCGAGCGTGTGGGGCATCTGATGGAAGGGCCGTACGAATTGCGTGCCCGCGCTTCGACCGGTCCTGCTCCGGCAGGGAAATAAGATGCGATGATGAGTTAAAAATTGCGATTGCGCATTTGCTGCAGTAATCCCGCTTGCCGTTACCCGCCCAACATCGTATAGCGTTAAGCTTAAGAAAAGCTTAAGCGATTAAGTTTGGCGAGTCAACTGCGATAGGGGAGTGAAATTTGGAATTTGAAACGTGGGGATCGCGGAATACGCAACGAAAAAGCGGGAATTACGGATTGGAAATCAAAATCTGAAATCTGAAACAAAAAGCGCCCGTACCCCTCACTTGAGGCACGGGCGCATTGTTGCCTTACGACTTCAGGCGCGCTTCTGTGTGATCTGATAGGCAGCGAACAGCACGACCAGCCAAATCACACCGGCGACCACTGCGATGCGATAGCTTGCGGAGAAGCACATCAGCACCACGACCAGCAGCATAAACGCAATCACCACATACGGCGTCACCTTGGCGAACGGCAGCTTGAAAGCGAGCTTGTCAAGCGCTTCCTGGCCCTTCAATCCCTTCAAATCGTTCGGACCATCGCCGGCGGCGACAACGCGACGGAACTTAATTTCCGTAATCATAATCATGATCCAATTAATCGCAGCGGCAATCGTGGCGATCGACATCAAATAATTGAACGCGAAATCAGGCCACACGAACACCACAACCACGGCGATCGCAATAATGATGGCCGACGTGATCACGCCACCGACCGGAACGCCGCGCTTGTTCAGGTGGCCCAGATACGCGGGAGCATTGCCCTGCTTCGCCAACGAATACAGCATGCGCGAGTTCGCGTACAGGCCAGAGTTGTACACGCTCATTACGGCGGTCAAGCACACGAAATTCAGAATGCCGGCGGCCGCATGCACGCCCACCGAGTCGAAAATCTGCACGAACGGGCTGGAATTGCCGTCGATCGTGCTCCACGGGACCACGGCCATGATCACGCCGAGCGCGCAGATGTAGAACACGAGAATACGCCAGATAATGCCGTTCGTGGCCCTCGGAATGGTGGTGCGCGGATTTTCGGTCTCGCCCGCAGTGATGCCGATGAGCTCGGTGCCGCCGAAGCTGAACATCACCACGACCAGCGCCATCAGCAAGCCGGTCCACGTGCCGTCCGCATTGCTAGACATCAGGCCATGCGGCAGGAATCCGCCGTCAACGGTGAACCAGTTGGCGAACGACGCGCGAATGCCCGAAGCAGTCGGCGCATTCGCGATGATCACATACAAACCGCCGAAAATCATGGCAAGCACGGCCACGATCTTGATGATGGCGAACCAGAATTCAAATTCGCCGAACTTGTTCACACCCATAAGATTCAGCGCTGCGATGGCCACGAGGAACACCACCGCCGACACCCACTTCGGAATGTTCGGGAACCAGTAATTCACGAACGAGCCGACCACGGCCAACTCCACCATGGCCACGAGCACGTAGTTGAACCAGTAATTCCAGCCGGAAATAAAGCCGGCGCGCTTCGACCAGTACTGCGTGGCGTAATAGCTGAACGCGCCCGCCTTCGGATCCTCGACCGCCATTTCGGACAGTGCGCGCACAATCAGGAAAATCGCCAGACCGCCGATCAGATAGGCGAGCAGAATGGCCGGGCCCGCCAGCTGAATCGACTCGCTGGAACCATAGAACAGGCCGGTGCCGATCGCGCCGCCCAACGCGATCAATTGAATATGACGATTCTTCAAAGACTTGCGCAGCGTCGGCGGAACCGGCACATCGTCGGTTTCGCGCGGTTTCTTTGCAACGGTTGCGTCGCTCATGAATGCTTCCTCTTCTCTTGTGTGCTGTGCGTCTAGCGTTGTTCGCGTTGTTTGAGCTTGCGTGCGTTTGCTCGAGCCTGCGATTGCGATGCCCCTGCTGTACTTGCATGCTTGCTTTACGCGCGTTGCGCTGTCGCATGTTCGCCTCACGCTCACGATTTGTGTTTCGTTTGCGATTGCTTGCGTTTCGCCCTTTGTGAGGGAACGTTCTCGATTGTAGCGGGATGCGGTGGGCAAGGCTCTGGAATGTTCGCTCTAGGTTGTCTATTTTCGGTGGAGGCAGGTGTTGTGACCGTTCCCAGCGCCCCACGAAAACCCACCTCCCGAGTGTCCGTTTCTGCCGAATCGGACGCTTAGGATGGGTTTAGGGGCCTCGATTGTATTTTCTGGCGATTTGGAATCGCAAGTACCTCATATCCTCAGTTTTATGGTGTTCAATGGAAACGGGACTGCGTGAGCCGACTATGGGGCCGGTTGCGCGCAAATCGTACGTGGGTTGAATATGGAGGCCGAAATGGCGTTCGTCAAGGACATGCTGCGGATGTGGGCGCATTCGTGGAAACGGTTCATCTCAATCGCCATGATTACATTGCTTGGCGTGGCTGTGCTTACCGGCATTTACGCAGGCTGCCGCGACGCGTTCCGCGGCACCGACCGCTTTTTCGACGCGCAAGGTCTGCACGACATCCAGGTGCTGTCCACCGCAGGATTGACGGATGGTGATATTGTCGCGTTACGCAAGGTGCGCGGTGTAGCGAAGGTGCAGGCAGAGCGGTCACAGGAAGTGACGTTCGATTTGGGCGGCCGCAAATCGGCGACCATGCAGGAAATCGGTGCGAACGGTATTGACCGGCCGTACGTGCAGGAAGGGCGATTGCCGAAGAAAGCCGGCGAAATCGCAGTAACCCGTAAATTTATCCGCGATTCCGGCAAAAAGATTGGCAGCCACCTCACCGTAGCCCCCGAATCCTCTTCTTCCGCTACTTCAGTGTCTGATTCATCAGAATCGGACACTCAGGGTGCTGAAGATAAGGCACCAAGCTTCCCGACCAAGCTCACCATCGTGGGCGTGGTGCTCGATCCGCAGAATCTAAGCAATCCGGACGGATATTCCGCCATGACCTCGTTTCGTTCCACCGCTGCCACCGACTACACGTTCTTCGCTCCGTCCGACGGCGTGACCGGTACCCTCTACACGTCCGCCACGCTGCTCGTCAAAGGTTCGGCCAACGAAAACACGTTCGACGAATCGTATGAAAACACCGTCAAACAGGTGACCGACCGCATCGACGACGCCGTGAAAACCGACCGACAGAAGGTCCGCTGGCAAGAACTGCTCGACGCGGGCAACAGGCAGATCGCCGACACGTGTGCGGAAGCCGACAAGAAGTTCGCGGAAGCGCAATCGCAAATCGACGAGAATCGTCGGCAATTCGACCAGCAGGTCGACCAAATCATGAGTATGCAAGCCGGTGCAACCGGCGCAATGGATCCCACCCAGCTCAACGAAACCACGCGTGAAACAATGCGTGAAACCATCATCGCCGCAACCCCCGAACTTGCGCATGCCAAGCAGCGGCTCGACCAGGCGCAATCGCAATTGGACGAGCAGAAAGCGCAAACCGAACAAACGCTGAAAACCAAAGAAAACGAGCTTAAAACCAGTATTCCGCAAGTGCGCTGGTATGTGCAGGATCGGCAGTCGCTCGGTGGATTCAGCGCGCTCAAATCCGACCTTGATTCCATCCAATCGCTCGGCAACGCGTTCCCGATCGTGTTTCTGGTGGTCGCTGTGATGATGAGCCTGACTTCCATGGCACGCATGGTCGAAGAGGACCGCTCGCTCATCGGCACTTACGTGGGGCTTGGCTATGGGCGTCTTGCGGTGGCGTCGCGCTATCTGCTGTTCGCGCTGCTGGCGTGTCTCATCGGCGGGGGGCTTGGCCTACTTGTCGGATTCCTTGGAATTCCGGCGTTCCTTCTGGTTGTTTTGGAGGGCATGTATGTGATGCCTGGCGTGCGACTGGAATACGACTGGCTGTACGGTTCGCTGGGCATCGCACTGTTCGTGGTCGGTGTGCTCGCCGCCACCATTTACGCGTGCGTGCAGGAGATGCGCATGACGCCCGCCGCGCTGATGCGGCCGAAAGCGCCGCGTGCCGGCTCACGCATTCTGCTGGAACGAATCAAGCCGGTCTGGAATCGTATGGGGTTCCTCAGCAAAGTGACCGCGCGCAACATTTTCCGCTTCAAGTCGCGCCTTATCATGACGGTCGGCGGGGTGGCCGGCTGCACCGCGCTCATCGTCTGCGGCCTAGCCATCAATGACACCGTGGCCGACCTTGGTATCAAGCAATATCGTGACGTTTACCAATACGATCTTATGGTGGTTTCTGGCGATTCGGACGCGGACGAAATGCGCGCCAAAGTCGCGTCGGACGGTCGTACCACGTCCACGATGAACGTGCGTATCGAATCGGGTGATATGGCTGTTGGGAAGAGCGATTCTGGCAGCGGCGACAGCAGTGGCAGTGTCGGCAGTGAAAGTATTCAGCTGGTTGCAGTGCCGGAAAAGCGATTGTCCGACCTGGGCGAAATGGTCACGTTGCAGCCGGTGCATTCCGGAATATTGGGCACGTCCAGTATCGGCGGGAAAGGCTCGCTGAAGCTGGACGACGATGGCGTGATAGTGGCGCAGTCGGCGGCAAGCTCGCTTGGCATCGCCACCGGAAGCAAAGTGCGATTGACCAACGGCGACGGCGTGCAGGTCACTGCGAAAGTGAGCGCGGTGAATCGCAATCTTATCGGATCGGACGTGTACATCAGCGAAACCCACTATGCCAAGCTGTTCGGCAAATCCTTCGTATCCAACGTGCCCGTTTCTGCAGAATCGGACGTGCAAAGTACGAAATCGCTGACCTGGAATGCCATGTATGCCAAACTTTCCGGCTCTGACCAATCGCAAACCGACTATGCTCAATCGCTCGAAAAGGACAGCTCGGTGGTGAAAGCCGTAAGCAGCGCGCACATGGCCGACAGTTTCAAGTTCGATCTTATGGGCGCGGTCGTGGCGCTGATTGTGGCGCTCGCCGGAGGTTTGGCGCTTGTGGTGCTGTTCACTCTCGCCAATACGAATGTGTCGGAACGCGTGCGCGAGATGGCTACACTCAAGGTGCTCGGCTTTTTCGACCGTGAAGTGCACCATTACGTGAATCGCGAGATGATGATCCTCACCGTCATGGGCGTGGTGCTGGGATTGCCGCTTGGCCGGTTCGTTGGCGGGCTGCTGACCATGGCGCTCAACATGCCGTCGCTCTATTTCGAGGTGGAGGTCAAGCCGCTGAGCTACGTGATCGCAGTCGTGGTGACCATGATGTTCGCGCTGCTTGTGCAACTGTTTGTCAACCCCGTCCTCGACCGCATCGACCCCATCAGCTCGCTCAAGTCCGTGGAATGACGAGTGTCCGATTCACCAGAAGCGGACAGTTAGATAGGTAAAACTGGTGCTTGCGTATCCGTTTCTGCAGAATCGGACATGTGGGGTATCGGATTTGCGATTTGTGCGTCCGTTTCACCAGAATCGGACACTCAGAGTACCGGAAAGGCTCGCTCGCGTCTCAGTTCTTCGGATAGCGGTAGTTGTGTGGCAGTTGCGTGGTGAGCTGCGGGTCGAGGCCGAGTTCCTTCAACTGCCGGTCGATCTCACGTCGCGCGCGTTCCACAAGTTCGGCCCGATGCGCGTCGCCGTGCCCATGCGCTTCCAGTGCGTCCAACGTTTCCGACAAACGCTTGAGCCGGTCCTGATGGTGCAGCAGCGCACGCACCTGCGCATGTTCGCGTACGATCGTCCGCCAATCGGATGGCGTGTGCGCAATCTCCCGAACCGCGGTGACCGGATGTACGTCGGCCACCTGATATGTGATCGAGCCAAGCAGCGGCATCAGGAACACTGTAATCGCGCCGGCTGCGACTAGTGTTGACGCGGTATCGCTTTGCATGGTGCCGACCTTCACCGCCAGTGACGTGACGGCGACGATGATCGGCAGTGCGGTCGTGCAATACAGCGCTACGGTGACGCGATGATGCGATGACAGCGGATTCTCGCGTTTGTCGAGCGATAACGCAACATATACGGGCACCGCGCGAATCAGCATGAGCATTACGATGAACGCGACGAGCAGCGCGGGTCGGCCTGCCACGGCGCGCACGTTGATCGCGGCGCCTGACACCACGAAAAACACAGGAATAAGGAAGCCATAGCCGACGCCTTCCAGTTTCATTTCCAGCGACTTGCTGCCGTCGGGAATGATGTAGCGCAGGATGAAGCCTGCGGCGAACGCGCCGAGCACCGCGTCAAGTTCGAACAGTGCAGAAATAGTGACAAGGAAGATAAGCAGGAATGTGGTCAGTCGCATGAGCGTTTGCGATGACGTGTTCGCATTTTCCGTAAGGAAATGGTACAGGCGATGGCCGGTTTTCAGTGCTTTCGTGGGTAGCATTGCGCACAGTAGGCAGATGGCAAGGAACGCTCCGAGCACGAGCATGGTCTGCCAGCCGGTTCGGGTGGATAGCAGGATAGCCATGGCAAGGATTGGGCCGAGTTCGCCCCACGTTCCGTACGAGATGATGGCGTCGCCGATGGGGGTGCCTTCGAGGTTGCGTTCCTTGAGAATCGGCATGAGTGTGCCGAGAGCGGTGGTGGTAAGTGCGATTACCGTGGCGATGCCGTCGATGCCCTGCTTTGCGAAGAATGGAAGAAGGGTCACGACAAGTCCGGCGAGCCCCAAAGTGATGATCCATGTGACAAGGCCGACTTTGCCTTGATGTCCGGCGAGTCGTTTCGGATCGATTTCATAGCCGGCGAGCAGGAATAGGAACGCCATGCCGAGCTCGCTCAAGAGTTTCACGGCGTCGTTCACTTCGATTATGCCTAGTCCGTACGGGCCGAGTGCGGCTCCGGCGGCGAGCAGTAGCACGGTTTGTGGAATGAATCTTCCCGGAATCAGCTGCGCCACAATCGGGCTGACGGCCGCCACTGCCATGATGATAGTCAATGAAACAAGCTCTTGCGTCATGTTTCTAGCCTAGTGAGTCTGCATGACGGTGTTCAGAGACGGGATACCCCATGATGTTCCAAAGGGTGTGCTAGGGCAAGGCTAAGTTTTTTGTAAATTTTATGGGGGGGGGGGGTAATTCTATGAGCGTTACTATCTATGCAAAATGGCGGAACTGTTTTGTTTTTAAGATGGAACTCCTTTTTATTGGAGGGAATAGGCCTTTTTATTCGAGGGTTTTAACGAGGGTACCAATGGGGAAAGCTCCGATATGATTCTGAACCAAGCTGTTCAGGCAGTAGCAGTATAAGGGGCAGAAAAAATGATTGATGGCAAATTTACCGCAAAGGAGCGTGCGTATCTGTCCAGCCTGTCGGCGGTCAAAAGCGTGAGTGCGTCGCACATCCGCTATTCAGACCGTTTCCGGGTGGAAGTGATGTGCCGTTATAACGCCGGCGAATCACCGTCAGCCATTTTCCGTGAAGCGGGGCTTGATCCGAAACTGATCGGTTACAAGCGTGTGGAGCGGTGCATCGCGCGCTGGAAGCAGCAGGAACGTGATGAGCGTCGAAAGGGGAAAGGGGCCATGAATCATTATCTGCAGGATGTTGAAGACGATTTATTGATCGCTGAACTGCAAGGGGCCACGCGCGAAGAGGAGACGAATGACCCAACTGAAGCCGGCGAATCGCAGAATATGGTGGCGAAGCTTGCTCAGGCGCAACTGACCATCAACAAATGCGACATGCTCATCGCCAAGCAGGCGTTGCGCATCGACGAGCTTGAACGCGTGCTGCGGAAGTTCATCCAGTGATGGACATGCGGCAGCAGCAGGAGCGCGGCCGGAAGCCATCTTTCGAAGAAGCGGTCGACATTGCCGATGAGGTGCGGCAGTGGCGCAGGGATCTTAGGAAAGTCATTGCCATGCGGGTGGTTGCGGCATTGCTGATCATTCTTGCGATAGGCATCGGCGGGTTCCCTACATTTCTGCAGTATCAGTCGGCGCAGGAGCTGCAGCATACGTCGGACCGGTCCGCGCAGGCGGTTGCCGGCTGGCCTTACCCCCAGGCCGATGAGGCGTTTGCCGCGGCCAAAGCATATAACAGGCGGCTTGCGGCTTCGGGGCAGCCGATTCTTGGCGAGGCTCAAGACCCGTTCTCCCAAGTGCAGGGCGGCTCGCAGTCCAGTGAATCCGGTGCCGCAGAATCAAATAGCGCCAGCGCCAAAGATAAGGAATATCAAAGTCTGCTCGATTCGGGCAGCGGCGTGATGGGCACCATCCGCATTCCGAAGATTTCCGTACGTCTGCCGATCTACCATGGCACGTCGCAGTCGGCGCTCGCATCCGGATCCGGACATCTGTATGGGAGCAGCCTGCCAGTGGGCGGGCGGAGCACGCATGCGGTGATCACCGGCCACCGTGGGCTGGTCGAGGCGATGATGTTCACGCGCTTGGACGAGATGCGTGTCGGAGACTATTTCTACATCGAAGTGATGGGGCGTACACTCGGTTATAAGGTGGATCGCATTTCGGTGATCGAACCGAATGACACTTCGAAGTTGAAGATCGTGCCCGATGAGGACCGGGTGACGTTGATGACCTGCACGCCGTATGGTGTGAATACTCACCGATTACTGGTTTCGGCGGTGCGTGCGCCGATTCCTGGAGTGGTTCCCGAGGAACGGAATGCGGCGAAGGATGCGCGGACGATTGCGATCACGGCCGCGGCGACCACGTTGCTGCTTGGTCTGTTGCTTGCCTGGCTGTGTAGGCGGCCGTGGCATATTCGCAGACATGCGGCGTGGTGGCCGAAACGTGGCTAGTCGTTGCGGTGGCATTCTGCGGCGACATCCGTACGGTTGCGGACATGTGAATAATGTTGCCCCGTCGGACGTCGGACTTATATGAATTTCGGGTGGCGCAGATAGCTGGAAACGTTGCTATCACTTGGTTTCGAGGCTATTTCATACCCCGAATCTCCCGCGCTTAGGGTGTATGTATCCATTCCCCTTTTCTTTTACTGTTCAAAATTGGAGCGCCGGAAGTGTATCCGCGTCGGCTGGATGCGTGACTGGTGATGAAGATGTGAATCGTGCATATGCGCACGGTGCGTAAGGGGGGAATAGCGGATGGGACATGCGCGAATACAGCAGGCGAAGCCTGAGAGGAGTTTTGTCGAACGAATCGTGGCTGTCATCGTTGCGATCGCCATGCTCGGCGGCATGGGTTACGCCACCACTTCCGCCGCGATGGCGGAGGATGCCGGGCTGACCTTGGAACAGCAGGCTGGCATCAGCATGGGATTGCATGATTACGATCGTCCGACCATCAGTACTGGTCATATGTTGAAATTCAAACCCGCTGACAAGCGAACAACATATAACAAATATGTCGGTTCCCACAATGGTGCATACACCGGTATTGTGAACACGACCCTGACCGATGATGGCTATCCGGCCATGGTGGCTGATAAGGGGTCAGAATCATTGGCCTATCTCTTTGGCGGGGAGACTGATAAGGCCGTCACCAACTACACGCCGGCTGGTGGACTGCTGACATTGGACAATGATGGGTATTACAGTTTCGACGCCGCTTCCCAGTATGCTTCATATGACAAGACGTCGAGCAAGTTCACACTGAAGGGCCAGACTTGCGGATTTTTTGCTTTGACTCCTTGTTTCACTCCATTTGGAAACGATACTAAGGATAATAAATATTCCTTCGGTATGAATCTTGGCGCCGATTTCTACATGCCGAAAGACGGCACGGTCAACAATCAGGACATGGTGTTCGACTTCACCGGCGACGATGATGTGTGGGTGTTCATCGATGGTGTGCTGGTGCTTGATTTGGGTGGTATCCATGACGCGTTGCATGGCAGCATCGATTTCGCCACCGGCACCATCACCTACGATACGAATCCGTATTATGGCCAACCTGCCAGAACAATCTCTCAGGCATTTACCAATGCGGGAAAGACGTGGGATTCCACGCCATATAAGAACCATCATCTGAGCTTCTTCTATCTGGAACGCGGCAACGGTGGCTCCAACTGCAAGATCAGGTTCAATCTTCCGGTGAAGCCGTCCAAAGCCATTGATATCGAGAAGGAAACCCTGGGCACCATCGAAGCGGACAAACAGTTCCAATTCCAGCTGTTCGTTGGCGATTCCTCAACCCCATACCAGGGCAAATACAGCGTGTACAATGCGTACACCAATCAGGTCGTCCAGTCCGATCTGCAGACCAGCAATAACGGTGTGATTACGCTGACCAAAGGGCAATTCGCCCGCGTCCAGTCCGATGATTTTACTGACAGCACCGTATATAAGGTGCGGGAGCTGAACTCTAGTGGCTACACCGTGTCCGCGAACGGTTCCCCAATGACGCAGCAGGGCAGCGACGATAATGCATACGCCGAAACCGGCTCGTTCACCGTGGGGACGACGGGTCACGTGACCATTGTGAATTCCAATGTGAGGCCGTCGAACAACAAAAGCATCGTGAAAACCGATGGTGGAGAAGGTGATGAGTACACGCTGCATCTGACCGCATCCGGTGATAGCACCTCCTCTACGGTCACCACTGCCACTCCGGCTGACATTGTGCTGGTTATGGACAAGTCCGGCAGTATGAAGGGCGAACTCGACAGCAATGCGAAAAAAGCTGCCAACGCGCTCGCCAAGAAACTACTGACTGACGAGAATTCGAAGTTGCCGATTGATCAACAGGTCCAAATGGCGGTGGTGACATTCAGTACGAACGCTTCTCTCAAGCAGAAGTTCACCACAAACGTCTCGGAAATCAACGCCGCCGTGGAGGATGACCCCGATGGCGGCACCAACTGGGAGGCCGCGCTCAAGCAGGCAAACGATCTACAAGGCCGCTCTGGTGTGAAGAAGCACATCATCTTCCTCTCGGATGGCGATCCGACATTCCGTACATCCTCGTATGGCGGCAGTTGCCATTCCTACTGGTGGCCGCATACTCCGCAGCCGAAATATACGACCAAAGAGGATTGTGTGGCGGTCGGATACCGTTGGATGGGGGAGAACCCTGATGACGCTTACAAAGACGTACATGGCTCCGGAGATAGTGATAGATACGGTTACAATTATCAGGCGGCCTTGACCGAGGCTAACAAACGCGGCAATGCTGCACTCTATGTGGTGAAGACTTCCACTGATGCGAAGAAGATGGCCGATCTCGCCACTGAAGCCAATGCGGTGAATGGCAAGGAATTTGACGGCACGAACGCTGAGAATCTGACGAAAGCATTCGACCAGATTTATTCCACCATCACCTCTTCTGCGAAGATCAAGGCCTTCTCCATCACCGATACACTGTCCCAATGGGTTGATCCGGTCGAGTTCGCAGGTGCCGCCAACGGTGCCGACATCACGCAATACGTGACGGTGAAGAACGGCAGTACCATGCTGACGAGCGGATACACGGCCACATACAGTGTCGATAATTCCGGCAATCGCACCGTGACGGTGACGTTCAACGGTACTGATGGCATCGTCGCAGAAAAGACTGATATCATCGACGTTTCCTTCAAAGTCAAGCCAAGTGATGACGCATATGTCAACCATGCGAGCGGCAATGCATATCCGAATACGGGAGACGCGAATACCGGAGACATATCCGCTGGGAAGCAAGGCTACTATTCCAACGCGGATGCGAAGCTGAACTATTGCGTGCTCACCGAGGTCAACGGCGCGACATCCTGCGAAAAGACCGAAGCCGAATATCCGCATCCGGTGGTGCAGGTGAAGCTCGGCAAGATCAACATCACCAAGCAATGGTCGGACGGCAACGGCAAGCATGCCAACGATTCCGTGACGGTGCAATTGAAGCGCGAGGCAATTGGTGCGACTACTAATGCGGAGAACGTTGGTAATTCGATTACGCTGAACGCCGCCAACAATTGGACCACAACGGTCGATAATCTGGTGCCTGGCTACACGTATTCCGTGGTGGAGACCTCCGGCGATGACCGATATGACGTCACCTATACGGGTAACAATGCCGACTTGACCAAGCATAAGGTGTGGTCTTCCAATGCCGATGTGGGAACATTGAATGCGACCATCACCAACACGCTGAAGACGGTATCACTAAGCAACTCAATTTCGGTGAAGAAGAATCTGACCGGTCGTGAGTGGAAGGATTCCGACCAGTTCGACTTCACGTTGGAGGTGGAAAACGGCACCCCGTTGCCGGCCAGCTGCAAGGATCAGCAGTCATGCACGGTTACGGTGAAGCATGATTCGAGCAGCCATACCGAGTCCTTCGGCGATATCACCTACAACGCCGGTAACGCCGAATACACGTACTACGTGACGGAAAACCCGGGAAAAATCACTGCACTGCACTACTCGCAGGCGAAGTACAAGGTCGTGGTGACCGTGAGCAAAAACACTGCCGGCACGTGGAGTGCTGCCGTGACGTCCGTGACCAAGATGTTGGACGACAACGGCAAGACGGTTTCCGAATCGCAGAGCGACATTAATAACCCAGTTGTTTTCACCAATTACATCGTGGTATCGGCGCTGCCGTTGACGGGCGGGATGACGGATCGTCAGTGGCTGTTCGTCGGCGGTGTGGTCGGCGGGCTTGCGGTGCTGCTCATCGGCGCTGCCGGTGTGTGGAACGGCAAGAAGCGACTCATCTGAATCGCTTGTTCGGGGTCGGAACGTCTGCCAACTTGAAGGCGTTCCGACCGATAATCCAAGATTTGCGGATCGCGGGAGCAAGTTGGGTTCCCGCCTCCCGCGATTGCAGAAACAAGTAATCAAACAATAAGGAAGAGAGGATTCTCATGAAGATGAGGAAACTTTTCGCAGGCATCGCCGCAGCGGCGACGTTGCTGGGCGGCATGGCCCTGGGTGCAGCCAGCGCACAGGCCGATGACAACACGCAGGCGACCACTCCTTTGCTGCGGGTCAACAATGCGCAGGCCGACCACACGTACATGCCATACAAGTTCGCCACGTTCACGAACGTCGGCGAAGATTCTGTTGAAGTGGAAACGGTTGAGGCATGGAAAGCGGCCGTAACCAAAGCCGCTGACGCCGCCGACAAGGGTAAAGAGAACAGCGTTCCGGCGGAATACGCCAACAATCCGGCCGCATATGTGGCGACGTTCGATGCGGAGCAGATCCGTAAGTTCGCCATGGAACTGGCCAAGGCCAACCCGCTGCCGTCTGCCGATGGCAATGGTCTGACCGTGGCCGCGTCCCAGGCGGGCACGTCCCAGCCGGTCGCGGTGAACGGCGAGGGCTGGTACCTGGTGACCGACACCTATAACGGCGTGATCGGCACTCCGGCCGTTGTGGCCACCACCGTCAGCGGACTGACCAATCTGAAGATTGTTGCCGACACGACGACCGGCCAGGGCAACATCACTTCCGTGGGCCAGTTCAACGCGAAGAACGAGAACCCGCTCACCCCGCCGAAGAAGACCGCCAAGGTCGGCACAGTGGATGTGAACGGCAAGACCGTGAACGTCGGCGACACCGTGAACTTCACCGTGTCCGCAACCGTTCCTACTTCCGCAGCCAACTACGACTCCTACCCCTTCACCATCACCGATACCGCGTCCAAGGGCCTGCAGGTCGCCCAGCCGACCGCTTTCACGGTTCAGAAGAAGGCCGGCCAGAATGATGTGCTCGAGGCTGTGGACAGCAAGCTGTACACGGTGACACAGACTGGTACTGCTACTGAGGAGAACGGCACCACCACGACCATCAAGTTCGCCGACGCCAAGTCCCTGGCCGGCAAGACCATCGTCGTGTCGTACACCGGTGTCGTAACCAAGGATGCGCTGACGGCCGACTTGGGTGGCAGCGTGAACAACAAGGCCACGGTCACCACCAAGGGCGGTACTAGCGAGGCAGGCGAGACCAACGCAAAGACCTACGGCTTCCAGTTCACGAAGATCGGCGTCGACAAGGACGCCAACGCTCTGGCCGGCGCGAAGTTCGTCGTGAAGAAGGACGGCAAGTACCTCAAGCAGGCCGAGAACGGCGCATGGTCGCTCGTTGAAACCCAGAATGACGCCACGACGTTCACCTCCGGCACTGATGGTCTGGTGCAGCTCAAGGGCCTCGCCGCCGGAACCTACACGGTTGAGGAAACCGAAGCTCCGACCAGCTACGCCCAGAACTTCAAGGTCACCTTCACCGTGGTCATCGATAATGACGGCAAGGTCACCTTCACGCAGGATGCCCTCAAGCAGGTCACCCCGTCAAAGAACGACACGGCGGAGGCCACCGCCACCGTGAAGAACGTGAAGAACGTCACCCAGCTGCCGCTCACCGGCGCTGCGGGCACGACCCTCTTCACCGTCGTGGCTCTGCTCGTGGCAGGTGCCGGCGTGACCGTTGCGGTTAAGAGCCGTCAGCGCACGCACTAAATACATAAGGCGGTAGCGCCAAAAGCCATACAGGGGCCAATCCAACCGGGTTGGCCCCTTTTGCGTGCGCCCGCGACCCGACTGTCCTACGGTCCGACCCGGCCCCGCGGGAATGTCTGTGGGACGTCATCCGCATCAGATGAAGATGTTTTTCGAGGGGATAGTGCGGGTCGGTTCGACGTGTTGCAACAAGCTGAACCGTGGGTGCAGGGCGGCCGCAGTCGGTCTCCGCAGAGAGAGGGGTAAAACGAGGGCATCGTACGGCAAGCGGGCCATAGAATCACAAAGCATATCCACGAGAAGTGGGCAATGGAGGCACGGGACGGGAGGTATTGCCGTGCGTGGCGGCGGAGCATTCAGCGACGAGGAGATTCAGTTGTTGCGGGGATTACCGGCGGTGGCGAATGTGACGCGTAATCGTATCACCTATTCCGACGCTTTCAAGCAGGTGTGCACCATCCGATATCTTGCGGGGGAATCTCCGACCAAAATCTTCCGTGAGGCGGGATTGCCACCGGATCTGGTCGGGTACAAGCGCATCGAACGCAGCGTGGCTCGTTGGAAGGCTGACGCCATCAAATCAGTGAGCGGCAACGATCACCTGGATGACAGCGAGATCATTGCGCAGCTCGTTGAACGGTACAAGCGTACTTTGGTGACGAGGCGGAATCTTGACAATATAGCGTCCGATGTTCCGGATTCGAGCGTTCCCGTTATGTCCGAAGGCGCTGTCGGCGCGTATGTTTCGATTGGCGCGCTCGACGGTGATACCGCTGGCATCATCATCAAGCAGCAGGCCAGGCGTATCGACGAGCTGGAACGCGCCAACGCTTCCTTGCTCGACAAGCTCGATAAGGCGATCCCGTCCTCGACTGTTGACAACTAAAACCATTTGTCTGCTTGATTGACATGTGGGTCTTTCGGGCAGGCTACCCCGCGATTTGCATAGAATGCCCCCCATCTGGCATGCGGCAAATGTGATTTGCGCTATATGTGGCAGAGTCCCGCGGAAAAAAGAGGTTAGAGGGTATGATTTACCCCCTCTAACTACCTTGCATTCAGGATGGTCTGCCACATATAGTGAAAATCAGTTTTGGAAAAGATGCGAATCTGCCACATATAAGGCATATGGGTGTGTTTCGCGGTGCGAACAATGGCGGAGATTGTGCGGCTCCCGCGGTAGGGTGTGAACATTATGACTTTTGGGAATACGAAAACCGAAAAAACCGGTACAAGCACGTCCGACGCGACGGAAACCGCGCACATCAAATCCGTCGAAAGCCTCGACCAAAGCAATGAAATGGAGCGAGGCCTGAAAAACCGCCACGTCCAGTTCATCGCCATCGGAGGCACCATAGGCACCGGCCTGTTCCTAGGCTCCGGCAAGTCGATTGCGCTGACCGGCCCGAGCATCATTTTCGTGTACATCGGCGTCGGCCTGATCATGTTCCTGCTGATGCGTGCCATCGGCGAAATGATGTACAGCGACCCCAGCCAGCACACGTTCATCAATTTCATCACGCGCTATCTCGGCCGCGGGTGGGGCAAGTTCGCCGGCTGGACGTATTGGATCGTGCTCATTCTGACCGGCATGACCGAAATCACCGCCGTAAGCACGTATTTCGTAACGTTTTTCGGCACATTCGGCATAAACCTGAACTCGTGGAAGTGGCTGATCGAACTGTGCTTCCTCGTGGCGCTCACTGGCATCAATCTGATTGCGGTGAAAGTGTTCGGCGAGGCGGAATTCTGGTTCTCCATGATCAAAATCACGCTGATCGTCGGTCTGATCGTTACCGCCATCGTGATGCTGATCATCGGCTTCAGCTACCCCGCCACGCACATCGAAGGCGTGGACGGCACGGTGTCGGGCGCCGCGGTGAGCCTCACGAATATCACCGACGGCTTCCAGCTCGCGCCGAACGGCTGGATGAACTTCTTCATGAGCTTCCAAATGGTATTCTTCGCCTACCAGCTCATCGAATTCGTGGGCGTCACGGTGTCGGAAACGCAAAATCCGCGCAAGGTGCTGCCGAAGGCCGTGAACGAGCTGATCATGCGTATTCTGATCTTCTACGTGGGTGCCCTGATTGCGATCATGGCTATTGTGCCGTGGCGCAATTTCCACGAGAATTCCGACGGTTCGTTCGGATCTCCGTTCATCATGGTGTTCAAATATGCGGGTCTTGATTGGGCTGCCGCACTGGTCTTCTTCGTGGTGATTACGGCGGCCGCGTCGGCATTGAATTCGCTGATTTATTCGGCAGGTCGCCACTTGTATCAGCTGGCTTCTGATTCCGAGTCGCCTGCGATGGCACGTTTGGCTGAGGTTTCCGACCACAAGGTGCCTGCGAAGGCGATTGTCGCTTCGGGTTGCATGATTCTGTTCTCCCCGATCATCAACGCGATTCCGGGTATTTCCGGCGCGTTCGTGCTGTTCGCTTCGGCCGCCAGCGCTGTGGTGATTTTCATTTACGTGCTGACGATGCTCGCCCACCACAGGTATCGTCAGAGCAGCGATTTTCTGCCAGACGGTTTCGTCATGCCCGCTTGGCAGGTGCTTGATTGGATTGCGATCGCGTTCTTTGTGCTCGTGTATGTCACGTTGTTCCTGTCGGCGGACACGATTGGTTCTGCGATCGCCGGTCTGATTTGGCTGGTTGCGTTCGGCGGATATTGCCTGCTGCACGAACGATTCCAGAATCGCGATCTTAAGGAAGCCTTGCAGCAGTAGCGTTTGCAGGTAACGCAGGATACAAGTAAGGGACGTTCGCCGAACGTGAGTGCATCACGTACGTTCGGCAAACGCCCCTTTCAGCATGGTCTTTGTGCGAATCCCCATTACGGGATCCAGCGCAAATCAGCCGATGTAGTCGGCCTCGTTCGTCGGGCTGGACGGCACGGCATGATCTTCCGTAACCTTGCCCAAGCCAGACAAATACGCTTCACGACCCGCTTCGATCGCCTTCTTGAACGCGCGTGCCATCAGCGGAATATTGCCGGCGGAAGCGATGGCCGTGTATGCCATCACCGCGTCCGCGCCCATTTCCATGGCTTCCGCAGCCTGGCTCGGACGGCCAATACCAGCGTCGATGATCACCGGAACATTGGAGTTCTTGATGATCACTTCAATGAAATCGCGTGCACGCAGACCCTTATTCGAGCCGATCATCGCGCCCAGCGGCATTACGCAAGCCGCACCCGCGTCTTCAAGACGCTTCGCCGCAATCGGATCGGGGAACATGTACGGCATGACCACGAAGCCTTCTTTTGCCAGCTGTTTCGTGGCTTTGATGGTTTCCTCATTGTCGGGCAGCAGATACTTCGCCTCATGTTCGATCTCCACCTTCACAAAATCCGTCTGGCAGACTTCGCGCGCGAGACGGGCAATGCGCACCGCCTCTTCGGCATTGCGTGCGCCGGACGTGTTCGGCAGCATGGTGATGCCTTTCGGAATGTAATCGAGCAGATTGTTTTCGGTGGTGCGGCAGCGGCGCAACGCCATGGTGACGATCTGCGTGCCTGCGTTCTCAATGGTCGCCTTGATGAGGTTCAGATCGTAGCGGCCGGATCCGAGAATGAAACGGCTTGTGAACTTGTGTCCGCCGAGAATCAGCGGATCGGCGTCACCGGTGGCGATTTCGTCATATGCGTGCGCATCCGGCTCCGGCAGCAGTGCGGTATTCGTGGTGGTGCCGACCAGCTCGTCGAGTGTGGCGTTCGGTGCCGCCGCGAAGTCCTTTTCTGCAGTGGTGATCGTGTTTTCGGTGCTCATGGTTAATCCTTACTATGCGATCAGTGTCGTGTTATTCGTTGTAATTTGCGTTTGTGGTTGCGTTTCGCTGTCAGGCGTCTTCTTCGCCAAGAATCAAGCGAGTGATCATATTGGCTTCATGGCAGGCGACTACACCCACACGTGGTGCCATCAAACCTGCGCCCGGTACCGGAGCGGTTTCGCCATCGCCGCAGAAGTAGAAATTCTTTGAAACGCGACGAGTATTCACCAAATTGGAACTGCGGAATCCCGCCATTCCCGAAGCGCTCACCAACTTCTTATTCGGCAGATTCTCAAGCACGGCGTTCACCAGCATCGTCTTGTTTTCCGGCACGTCGAACGCTTCGCAAATAATATCCTCATTGTCGAACAGCGTCGGTACGTTCTCGTCGGTCACTTTCACGGTATCAATGGTGATATCGATAAAAGGATTGATCTGACGCAAGTTACTGCGCAATGCTTCCGTCTTGTACTGCCCAAGATCCTTCAAAAAATACTGTTGACGATTCAGATTCGTCATATCCACGCGATCAAAATCAATCAAATGCAGGTGGCCGACGCCAATGCGGGTCAATGCCACCGCAATGGTCGATCCGAGGCCGCCGCAGCCGCAAATGGCCACGTGCGCCGCGTCGAGCTTGTCTTGCGTGGCTGCGGTATGACGGTCGAGCAGGGCCGCACGGATTTCTTCGCGGCTGACGAGCGTGGTCGGGTCGGGCTGGTTGTCGAAAGCGTGCTGGCGGGCGTCGATCTGCGCCTGCGATGCGGATGGTTCAAAAGTCATGGTTGTTCTCGTATTCTCGCTTTCCGTTCGTGCGTTGTTTTGCCGGGTTGGCCGTGTTTTGTATGTTCTTGCGATTGTTACGCGTGTATTGCGCCGGTCGTAATCGCAAGAAATTTTGAAAGTGGTTCAGCCGCCCTGCACGAACG
>ERZ1031816.12-NODE-12-length-39205-cov-8.168914_pt1 | contig 39205 bp, 29 predicted proteins | sample MGYA00519029_ERZ1031816 | MGnify/ENA primary metagenome ERZ1031816 (study PRJEB33719, sample SAMN04261247) | wastewater metagenome | biome: rural village; feature: human; material: feces | host: Homo sapiens | place: El Salvador | collected 2014-01-14 ... | reverse complement strand
GTCTCTCTCCGTCTGTCCTATCATAGCACACCCCCTCCCAATTTGCAATTTTCCACCCCATCCTTCACGGAATCTTCATAAACTATATTGCTTCTATTATTTCTATATGCTATAGTAAAATTATCAGAATTCTATTCTGCCTTACGAAAGATAAGATAAAATATAAATATTTTTTCGTAAAGGAGTGTGATTTTATGACTGCTGTTAAAGAACGTATTATAGGTGCTGTATCAATTATGAGTGATAAAGATGCTAATATCTTCTGGCATATTATTCAAAAACATTTTAAACTGCCTGATACATTCGCAGATATAGAAAAAGTTGAACCCGATGAAACAGATTTAATAATGTTAAAGGAAATCGAAAACAACCCTGACTGTCACGAATTCATTTCTCAGGAAGAATTAATGAAAGAACTTAATATGTAAGTATTGTTCCCTGAAAAGTGCCAATTTCAGCACTTTTCAGGGAGTCATAATTTTTCAATAAAACCATTATATAAAATTTCAAAATAAATAAAAAAACATTTGACAAACTCCACTGCATATAGTATCATATATTTTGTCGCTGAGGTAATCACTCAACTGACATCATAAATGCGATAGTGGCGTAGTTGGTAACGCGCGACCTTGCCAAGGTCGAGACCGCGGGTTCGAGCCCCGTCTATCGCTCTTAAAGCATCAGCTAAGGCTGATGCTTTTTTCATCCCCTTCTATTAACTTTCCATAACTATAGCAATTCCATATCTGCGAATAACATCTATAGCCAATATCCTTGATTAACATCCCTGAGTCAAGCGTATATTCGCAATCCGCTTCGCTACGCGGCTCTACACCAGCGCAGGACATTATATGTTTTTGCCCGCATTTGCAGGAGTCTTAGAAAAAGTTAGCGCCAGGAAATCTGCGTTATGTAAAAAAATTTCACTGTCTGAGCCGCATTTGCGGCGAGTTTGAAATTTTTTTACATGTTTTTAGCAGATTTCCTGGCGCTTAGTTTTTCTTAGGCTCCGAAACCGCGGACAAAAACATATAATGTCCTGCGCGTCCCCATACCAGCACCTTAGTGATGGAACAATCTGATACCAGTAAAACTCATCACCATTCCATATTTATTGCAAGTCTCAATCACAGCATCATCACGCACAGATCCACCCGGCTGCGCAATATACTTCACGCCACTCTTATGAGCACGCTCAATATTATCACTGAATGGGAAGAATGCATCAGATCCCAGTGTAACATCCGTCATCTGATCCAGCCATGCACGTTTCTCTTCCTTTGTAAATACTTCCGGTTTCTCTGTGAAAGTTTTCTCCCACATACCATCAGCAAGTACATCCATATATTCATCCCCGATATAAACATCAATGGCATTGTCACGTTCCGCACGTGAAATTGTATCTTTAAATGGCAGATTCAGCACTTTCGGGCACTGGCGAAGGAACCAGTTGTCTGCCTTCTGTCCTGCAAGTCTTGTACAATGTACACGTGACTGCTGTCCTGCACCAACACCGATAGCCTGTCCATCTTTTACGAAACATACAGAGTTGGACTGTGTATATTTCAGGATGATCAGAGAAATCTTCATATCACGTTTTGCTTCCTCTGTAAGCTCTTTATTCTCTGTCACAATATTGGAAAGCATTGCATCATCGATCTCAAGCTCCTGACGGCCCTGCTCAAAAGTTACACCAAATACTTCTTTGTGTTCCAGCGGAGCCGGTACAAAGTTCTCATCGATCTGGATCACATTGTAGTTTCCTTTTTTCTTCTGCTTCAGGATCTCCAGTGCTTCCTCTGTGTATCCAGGTGCAATAACACCGTCAGATACCTCTCTCTTGATTAGAAGTGCTGTATCTTTATCACACACATCAGAAAGAGAAATAAAATCACCAAAAGAGGACATTCTGTCAGCACCGCGAGCTCTTGCATAAGCGCATGCTAATGGTGAAAAATTCTTCCAGTCCATATCATTTACCCAGTAGATCTTTGCCAGAGTCTCTGTAAGAGGAAGTCCTACAGCAGCACCGGCAGGAGATACATGTTTAAAAGATGTAGCTGCAGGAAGTCCTGTTGCTTTCTTCAGATTGGATACCAGCTGCCAGCCATTAAAAGCATCCAGGAAATTGATATATCCCGGTCTTCCGGAAAGGATCTTTACCGGAAGCTCAGATCCGTCTGCCATATAAATTTTTGCAGGTTTCTGATTCGGGTTACAGCCATATTTTAATTCGAATTCTTTCATTATATAAATCCTCCGTATGAACCAAATAAGTATTTTAAAATTAATTCCTGTAAATAATTTCTTACTGCGAAAGCATCGTCTTATGTTCACAATAATCTATGAGCACTATCTGTACTCAGTAAGTGACTATTATTTATTCTTATTAATGATCTTGCTTTCGTACTTACCTGTCTCAATATCAATATATCTTACAAACAGAGATACTTTGTTATCTTCGTTCAGGCTGTTCCAGAGAAGTTCTGCAAACTCATCCATATCATCCGGAATTGCTACCAGTTTCGGTTCGCCTTCAAAGCTTGGAAGTGGATTTCCGTCACATTTATAAGTATGGATGAAATGTCCCTCTCCTGCAATGGCATTCTCGTATGCAAATGTGTATCTGTTACATGCATCCGGATTTCCGTTGTTGCTCTTGAGAATTGACATTGCATAGTTGAATTTTCCGTTCTCTACGTGCATAACACCGGAGATACGAGGTGTATAGTTCGGACCATCCGGCTCGAATTCTCTGCTTCTTAAGGACTGCTCAAAAGTAAGCTGATGATCCATTCCCTCATAAATGGTATCTGTCTGATCTCCGTTAGTTACGATTGTTTTGTTTCCCAGTACACGTACAGGTGCATAGATGATCAGACTCGGATCTGTAAGTTTGGACGGATCAAATGCCTGGGTACGGATTCCCTCACCATCCTCTACAAATACTCTGTTTCTGCTGTTCTCGCTTCTGCCCATGATGAAATAAGCTGTCACTGCTTTCTTACCGTCTGCGGAACGTCCAATCACAATTCCTCTGCCAGGATAGGAATTCTCTTTCAGTTCTTTTTCCAGTGATAACATTTCCATAATTTTTCTCCTTTTCGTTAAAAATAAGGTTAAAAAAAGCCTGGGAAACCTATTTATTCATTGAATAATTTCCAGGCTGCCCAGGCGGTCGGCTCATATACTCGCTGCACTCCCTGTAGGTAATCCTACTTCCGCCAGTCATGCAGGCACTGTCGTGAAAAAAATCACACGTTGTTATTATAGTACAATACTTCTTTGTGGATTTCAAGGCAAATTTTTTTGTGCTGTGCTGAATTTTCGTTTTACTGAACATCCTGCAAACCATAATCAACATCAATCTGCGCCGCAATATCCGATTTCATCTGTATCCATGCATCCGGATTCTCCACATAATATTTCGGACAGTTTTTTCCGGTAACATCATAATGCCGGATCACGTTCTCTGATGTAAGCCCAAACCGCACGCACAACCACGCAGAAAGCTTCACTGCCGAATCATAAGTTGCCTCATTAAATTTCCCCGTCTCATCCGGATGACAACACTCGATGGACAAAGTATCTACATTACGTGAGTTCGTCGCATAGGACATCTCTGACGTAGGAATACACTGCACCACTTCCCCATCCAGCCCCACTACAAAATGACTGCTCACCTTTGTGTCATGAGTAGTCGCCAGATTCTCGAAGTAGTTCCTGTTTGCAATGGCTGTTGCCCCCGGATTTGCAGTATAATGAATGGCAATATACTGTACACTCTCAATGGGAATCTGCGGTCTGGAATATTCATTCGGCGTCAGCAGTTCCACATCTATGTACGGCGCCCCTTCTTTCTGCCATTGTTCCGGTCCGCCTGAAGAATCCGCATTGTCTGTTCCTGACTGTTCCCCATCAGAAACCATCGTGTCAGAATTATGTAAAAAGTCCCCAATACTCCATCCATTTTCACTGGCCCGATTTATTATGATCCACCCGATCAGAACTATGATCACAAACAGCATGAGACTCATAAGAATTCTCTGATTTCTCTGCCTTACTCTGCTGCTCTTTCGTTTTTTCGACCTGCTGTTTTTCTTTTTTACTGCAGTTTTCCCTGTTCTGGTATCTGTTTTTTTCTTTTTGTTTGTATGCTTTTGCATTTTACCTTCTCTTACGGGATTTTTACTCCCTTCAAAAAATACCCCGGCCGGCATGCCTGGAAATCTTATTTCTTTCCATCAGCAGCCAGCCGGGGCATATATTACACTTGAAATTTATTATTTGTCATCTACGCTATAGTTCGGAGCTTCTTTTGTGATATGAATATCATGTGGATGAGATTCCTTAAGAGATGCAGCAGAAATCTTGATGAATCTGCCTGTTTCTTTAAGCTTCTCAATAGTTTCTGCTCCACAATATCCCATACCGGAACGGAGACCGCCCATGAGCTGGAATACAGTATCCTCAACATGTCCTTTGTAAGCAACACGTCCTTCTACGCCTTCCGGAACAAGTTTCTTCGCATTCTCCTGGAAGTAACGGTCTTTACTTCCGTTCTCCATAGCTGCGATAGATCCCATACCGCGGTATACTTTATATTTTCTGCCCTGATACAGTTCGAATGTTCCCGGGCTCTCGTCGCATCCTGCAAACATGCTTCCCATCATGCAGACATTCGCACCGGCTGCGATTGCCTTTGTGACATCTCCGGAATACTTGATGCCACCGTCTGCAATGATCGGGATTCCGTATTCTTTTGCAGCTTCGTAGCAGTCCATAACAGCAGTGATCTGCGGAACACCGATACCTGCAACAACTCGTGTGGTACAGATAGATCCAGGTCCGATACCAACCTTAACTGCATCTACACCGGCCTCGATCAGAGCCTTTGTTGCAGCACCTGTTGCTACGTTACCTGCGATCACCTGCAGTTCCGGATATGCTGCCTTGATCTCGCGTACAGCCTTCAGAATGTTCTCTGAATGTCCATGTGCAGAATCAATTACGATCACGTCTACAGATGCCTTTACAAGTGCATCAACACGTGCAAGTACATTAGCAGTGATTCCTACCGCAGCACCGCAGAGAAGACGTCCCTGCTCATCCTTTGCAGCCAGAGGATATTTGATCTGTTTCTCAATATCTTTAATAGTAATTAAGCCTTTTAAGTTAAAGTCATCATCTACAATGGGTAATTTCTCTTTACGTGATTTTGCCAGAATCTTCTTGGCATCTTCCAGTGTAATTCCTTCTTTGGCTGTGATCAGTCCCTCAGAAGTCATGCACTCTTTGATCTTCTTGCTGAAATCTGTCTCAAATTTCAGATCACGATTGGTAATGATTCCGACCAGTTTTCTGCCCTCTGTGATCGGCACACCGGAGATACGGAACTTTGCCATTAACTCATCTGCGTCCTTAAGTGTATGTTCAGGAGATAAATAGAAAGGATCTGTGATAACACCGTTCTCAGAACGTTTTACCTTGTCTACCTCTTCTGCCTGCGCTTCAATGGACATATTCTTATGAATAATACCAATACCACCCTGTCTCGCCATGGCAATCGCCATGCGATGCTCGGTTACTGTATCCATTCCTGCACTCATCATAGGAATGTTCAGTTTAACCTTCTTTGTTAAGTAAGTTGTGACATCTACCTGATTCGGAATTACCTTTGAATATGCCGGAACTAACAGCACGTCATCAAAAGTAATGCCTTCACCAATGATAGTACCCATTGCATTTCCTCCCTTGCGTATATGAAATAAATTACTATTGTAATGTAAAAAGGAACCAGCAACTGGTCCTTTTATTTTCAACAAGTGTAACAAAAATCAGATTCTATGTCAATCCAAAAAAACTTTGCTCGGTGCTGAATTTTTCATAGCCTGTGCAAGTGCCTCATCCGGTTCCAGGATGATCTTGCATAAATTTCCGTCCAGTCTTGTGATAACACCAAAGCGTTTATGCTCTGGATTTCCTGATGAAAAGTCCAGTACTTTCATGTTCTGGTTTCCGTTGTAATAGTCCATTCTGTGGGAATCCAGCGGTGCTGCCAGATCTGCTTCTGATAATTTGAAGCTCTTTACTTTCTTTCTTTTTGTCTTTGACATGATCATGTCGATGTCAAAATCGCCATTGATAAACAGATATTCATATTCTACATCTGTTTTCGGGATTACAAAATAGCATGCAATTCCAAGCGCTACGGCAATGATCAGTGCCAGCGGTGTGATGATAAGTCCGGCAAATACTGCCAGCACTGTCAAAACGATCAGACCGTATTTGAGCAGGCTGTCTTTAGCCGTCTTATCTTTCTTTACCAGTAATTCTGAATACAAGTCGCCCATTGTTTCGTCTCCTTTTCATTTGTTCAGCTGTTGAAAGCAGCTTTTTTTTGCACAGCATATTTAACAATTATATTTTATTCATCATGCTGTTTTTCTGCATTATATCACAAAACGGAACCATCGTCTATGACGACGGTTCCGTTTCACATATTTCCGCCTGCGCTGTTTTTATCTATAGTAATCCTCGTAAATAATGCATTTAAGACAGTTCAGCAGAGTGCGAAAGACAAGGAAGATATCTGCAGGCGTGCTGACGCACGGCAAAGATATCTGACGCAGGATTTCACACTCTGATGGGCTGGATTAAGATGCATTATTTCAGAGGATTGCTATAAGCATACTGCGGTATAATTTTATCGTTTATTAAAAATTACATCATTCCCATTCCAGGATTAGCAGCCGGTGCAGGTGTGTCTTCTTTGATAATTGCAACAGCAGATTCTGTTGTAAGTAATGTAGATGCAACACTTGTAGCATTCTGAAGAGCACTTCTTGTAACCTTTGCAGGGTCAAGGATACCTTCGCTTACCATATCTACATATCTTTCGTTCAGAGCATCGAAGCCGATTCCCGGTTCGGATTCTCTTACTTTGTTGATGATTACGGAACCTTCAAGTCCTGCATTTGCAGAAATACGGAACAGAGGAGCTTCCAGAGCTTTCAGGATGATATTTGCACCTGTCTTCTCGTCACCTTCCAGAGTTGTTGCAAGTTTTGCAACTTCTTTGGATGCGTGGATGTAAGCAGATCCGCCACCTGCGATGATACCTTCTTCTACTGCTGCTCTTGTAGCTGCAAGAGCATCTTCCAGACGAAGCTTAGCTTCTTTCATTTCTGTCTCAGTGGAAGCACCAACACGGATAACAGCTACGCCGCCAGCCAGTTTTGCAAGTCTTTCCTGTAATTTTTCTTTATCAAATTCAGATTTTGTTTCTTCAATCTGTCCACGAATCTGAGCAACACGGTTTGCGATTGCATCTTTGTCACCCATACCGTCAACGATAACTGTGTTCTCTTTTGCAACTTTAACAGATTTTGCACGTCCTAACTGCTCCATAGTTGCGTCTTTCAGTTCCAGACCAACTTCTTCGGAGATTACCTGGCCGCCTGTAAGGATTGCGATATCCTGAAGCATTTCTTTTCTTCTGTCACCATATCCCGGAGCTTTGACAGCTACTACCTGGAAGGTTCCTCTTAATTTGTTTACGATCAGAGTTGTAAGAGCTTCACCCTCTACATCTTCAGCAATGATAAGAAGTTTCGCACCAACTTTTACGATCTGCTCCAGTAATGGAAGGATTTCCTGGATGTTGCTGATCTTCTTGTCTGTGATCAGGATATATGGATCTTCCAGATTTGCTTCCATTTTCTCCATATCTGTTGACATATATGCGGATACATATCCACGATCGAACTGCATACCTTCTACAAGGTCAAGTTCTGTGTGCATTGTCTTAGATTCTTCTACTGTGATAACGCCGTCTTTGGAAACTTTTTCCATAGCATCTGCTACTAACTGTCCAACAGTCTCATCGCTTGCGGAAATAGATGCAACGTTTGCGATCTGTTTCTTGCCGCTGATTGTCTGGCTCATGTTCTTGATTGCTTCTACAGCTACATCTGTAGCTTTCTTCATTCCTTTTCTGAGGATGATCGGGTTAGCGCCTGCTGCCAGGTTTCTCATTCCTTCGTGAACCATAGCCTGTGCAAGAACAGTAGCTGTTGTTGTACCATCACCTGCTACATCGTTTGTTTTGGAAGCAACTTCTTTGATCAGCTGTGCGCCCATGTTTTCAAATCCGTCTTCCAGTTCAATTTCTTTTGCGATTGTAACACCGTCGTTTGTGATAAGCGGAGCACCGTATGGTTTGTCAAGAACTACGTTTCTTCCTTTCGGTCCTAATGTTACTCTTACTGTATCAGCTAATTTATTTACACCAGCTTCAAGAGCTGCTCTGGCTTCTGCGCCGAATTTAATTTCTTTTGCCATGATAATATGACCTCCTGATTCAAATTTTGATCTCTATGAATTCTTTCTGATACTTAGCCGGTATTTCATGTTACTTCCTGTAAATATTATCTTATAAGTATCTTCATTTATGTTTTCTATTTTGATATTGCTTATTTAACAATTGCAAGAATATCATTCTGTTTTACGATAATGTATTCTGTGCCATCCATCTTTACTTCTGTTCCTGAATATTTGGAGTAGATAACTTTATCACCTACAGCTACTTCCATTTTTACTTCTTTGCCGTCAACAACTCCGCCAGGTCCTACAGCTACAACTTCTGCCTGCTGTGGTTTCTCCTGTGCCTGTCCCGGAAGAACGATTCCGGATTTTGTTGTTTCTTCTGCTTCAACCTGTTTTAATACAACTCTGTCACCTAAAGGTACTAATGTCATGATCTATATCCTCCTTTATTCTCCAACCTGGAATCTCTGTTACCGTCTCTGCTATTCTTAATATCCGGCAACTGTTTCGGCACTCTGTCTAATTCTGCCGATTTTTGCTAGCACTCATTTACTTCGAGTGCTAATCACTGTCCTTATATTATTGAAAATGAGTCGATTTCGCAAGTGCTTTTATCATTATAAAATAATCTATATTCTCTTTTTTACTTATATATTCTCTTTTTTTCTTTTGTTTTCTTAATTTACAAATAATTTTGTCATATCTTCCTTGTCTTTCGCACTCAGTTGAATTGTCTTCAAATACATCAATTAAGAGGCTTGCTATAATTCCTGTAACATAATAAAAAGACCGTCCACCATACGGCAGACAGCCTTCTTGCATTCATTATTTATGGAAGCTTCTATATCAGGATTTCTTATTTCTCTGAGCTTTAATCTCTTCCAGTTCATCAAAGATGACTTCATTCAGCACTTTAATGTAGGTTCCTTTCATACCGGAAGATCTGGATTCGATCACACCGGCACTTTCAAACTTCCTCAAAGCGTTTACGATAACAGATCTGGTGATTCCCACGCGGTCTGCGATCTTACTTGCAACCAGGATTCCCTCATCTCCGTCAAGTTCATCAAAAATATGGATGATCGCCTCCAGTTCGGAGAAAGATAAAGTATTAAACGCAGATTTCACTACCTGCTGCTTTCTGTCCTCCTCAGCATTCTCTTCATGAACCGCTCTCATCATCTCAAGCCCTACAACGGTTGTTCCATATTCACTGACAATAATATCTTCAATGTCATATGGTTTCTCATAACGATACATAAATACAGTACCCAGTCGTTCCCCTGCAATATCTATCGGATTAATGATTCCCTGATAACTGCTTGATACATGTTCAAATCCCAGTGTCTGAAGATTTACATTCTCTTTTGTTGACAGGACACCCAGAAATCTCTCGTTTAACAGGGAATCTACATATCCGCCAACCTTGTCCTCGATCAGTTCAGTGATCTCCTCTACTCCCGGGCATAAACTGACACCCAGAACCTTTCCTTTTTTACTGAGAACCAGAATGTTGGAACTCAGTGTCTCCATCAGAACCTGACAGATGTCATTAAATACCACTTTGCTGGAACTGCTGTTATGCAGAAGTTTATTAATTTTTCTTGTTCTATCCAGCAGCTGAACACTCATATTGTCCTCCTTTCACCCTGTACATATCCGAAATCTTTCTGTCATTATTTCATAAATGAGCAGTCACTTTCTTTTGCTCGCAAGGAAGATTCAGACACACATGGTTATTAACATTACTGATACTTTGATTTTACACGTTTTAAAGTCAAATTACAAGACAAATTTTACTATTTTTTTATTTATTTTTGCTTTTCTGAAAATAGATTCCTTTTATAATATTATTCAATAAATATCATCATCAAAAATTCAAAGGATTGAAGACAAAAAGTCAGAAAGTCACTGACTGTAAGACAAAAAACGGAACTGTTGCATTAATGAAATTCATTTTCAACTGCTGCAACAGTCCCATTTATAACATTTACAATCCGTTATTATTCTTTCTCATCCTTTGCCTCTACATATCCACATGTCTCCTGGCTGCAGACAAGCTTATTCCCCTTTTCCACCATATAGCTTCCACATTTCGGGCATTTCTTTGCTGATGGTTTCTGCCAGGACATGAAATCACAATCCGGATTATCCTCACATCCGTAGTACTTACGTCCTTTTTTGGTTTTCTTAAGCACAATCTCTTTTCCACATTTCGGACAAGCCACCCCGATCTTCTCATAATATGGTTTGGTATTTTTGCATTCCGGAAATCCCGGACATGCAAGGAATCGTCCATGAGGACCATATTTGATCACCATATGTCTGCCACAGTTTTCGCAGATCACATCTGTCACTTCATCCTGAATATCAACCTTTTCAAGTTCTTCCTCTGCAGCATCTACATCCTTCTTCAGATCCGGATAGAAGTTGCTTACTACTGTCTTCCACTTTACAGTTCCTGCTGCCACACAGTCCAGAAGCCCTTCCATAGTCGCAGTAAAGTTTACATCTACAATACTCGGGAAAGCCTGTTTCATAATATTATTGACAACTTCTCCCAGCTCTGTAACATACAGGTTCTTCTGTTCTTTTGCAACATAACGGCGGCTGATGATCGTTGTGATCGTCGGCGCATAGGTACTTGGACGTCCAATCCCCAGTTCTTCCATAGTCTTGACCAGAGATGCCTCTGTATAATGTGCAGGAGGCTGTGTGAAATGCTGCTCCGGTTTCAATTCCTTAAGACTAAGCTTCATTCCTTTCTCAAGGCTCTGGTTCAGCACATTTCCTTTTTTCTGGTCCTCTTCATCTGTGTATACAGACATAAATCCGTCAAATATGATCTTGGAGGCAGAGACTGTAAAAATATACTGGTCTGCACCAATCTTTACGGATGTAGTCTCATATTTTGCAGGAGCCATTCTGCTGGCCGCAAAACGTCTCCAGATAAGCTGATACAGTCTGAACTGATCTCTTGAAAGAGATTCCTTCAGTACAGCCGGTGTACGGCTGATGTCTGTAGGACGGATCGCTTCGTGAGCATCCTGGATCTTCTGTCCCTTTTTCACAGCTTTCTCAGACTTTGAAACATAATCCTCTCCGTACTGAGCAGTGATATATTCTCTTGCAGCAGCATCTGCTTCCTCTGAGATTCGGGTGGAATCTGTACGCAGATAAGAGATCACACCTACCGTTCCATTTCCTTTGATATCAATTCCTTCATACAGCTGCTGTGCCAGACGCATTGTCTTCTGTGTGGAGAAGTTTAAAGTCTTGGCAGCTTCCTGCTGTAAGGTACTTGTAGTAAAGGGAAGCGGTGCATTCTTGATTCTCTCGCCTTTCTTTACTTCAGTAATCTCATATTCTTTATCTTTCAGAGAAGCCAGGAGTTTATCCATTTCCTCTTTACTGTGGATATCCATCTTCTTATCTGTTCCATAGAACTTCGCCTGCAGCGGTTTCTTCTCACCCTTCACCTGAAAATCTCCCTCCAGGCTCCAGTATTCTTCCGGAATAAACGCATTGATCTCATCTTCTCTGTCACAGATGATACGAAGCGCAACAGACTGTACGCGCCCCGCACTTAAGCCTCTCTTGACTTTTGCCCAGAGAAGCGGGCTGATGGTATAGCCTACCATACGGTCAAGCATACGTCTTGCCTGCTGTGCATCTACCAGATCCATATCCAGATCTCTGGCCTGTTTGATTGATGATTTTACTGCTGTCTTGGTAATCTCATTAAAGGTAATCCTGTGCATCTTCTTCGGATCTTCTTTTAATGCCTGCATCAGATGCCAGGAAATCGCCTCTCCCTCGCGGTCAGGGTCAGTTGCAAGATAAATCTTATCAGCTTTCTTTGCAGCCTTGCGAAGCTTCGCAAGCAGTTCTCCCTTTCCTCTGATCGTTATATATTTGGGTTCAAAATCATGCTCAACATCAATTCCGAACTGACTCTTCGGGAAATCACGGACATGTCCGTTAGAAGCTTCCACATCGTAATTTGCACCGAGAAATTTCTTTATTGTTTTCACTTTTGCAGGTGATTCTACTATCACCAGATATTTCGCCATGCTACCTCTCCTAGTCGTAATCTGTTATTCTTCACAGTGTCCATGAACGGGCACATTGCCTGACAGCCATATTGTTACATATGAAAATCGCCCTGCGCCGCAGAAACGTGAAGCACAATAATCATAAATCGTCAACTGTCTTTTACATAATAATGTCTCCCGCTCTCTCTTATGAGCCCCCGCAGTGTCAGTTCCACAAGACAGTTGCTTACCTGTGCCGGGGAAAAGCCTGTTTTTCTCACAATGTAGTCGGGATTTTTTGGTCGTAAATCGAGACAACTATACACCATATTCAAATCTCTTGCAAGTCCCAAGTTATTTTTTTCACTGTTTTGTGTTACTTTTTCTGCCGAAATTCCAAGTTCTTCCAGCATAATTTCCGGACAGTATGCAATCCCTGCGCCGTCGTAGATCAGCTTATGGCAGCCTCTGCTGAGTTCATCTGTCACTGCCCCCGGAATCGCATAGACCATCTTTCCCTGTTCCAGTGCAAATCCCGCAGTAATCAGCGAACCGCTGTTTTCTTTTGCTTCCACTACCAGAACCGCGTCTGACAAAGCACTGATGATCCGGTTTCGCGCCGGGAAATGCCAGGAAACAGGTCCTGAACCCAGTGGACATTCACTGATGATCCCACCATTTTCCCATAAGATCCTCTCATAGAGTTTTCTGTTAGATTTCGGATAGCATACATCAACACCACTTCCAAGCACCGCAAATGTAGGCATCTTTCCTTCCAGTGCGCCTTTATGTCCTTCTGAATCAATGCCAAGTGCCATACCGCTGATAATCTGGACTCCAGCTACACTTAACGCTTTCGCATACCGGAATGCCTGCATCCTTCCATAAGGACTGCACATTCTGGCACCGATCACTGCCACCGTTCTTCTCTTAGGATCAGGAAGTCTGCCTTTTACATAAAGCTTTGCCGGCATGGAGGAATACTGCTTCATTATCTGAGGATATTCCGGATCTGATTTCTCAATACATCGTATCTGACCTGTACTGTATTCTTCTGTATGATTATTTTTCACATCAGTTCTTTCCATATAAAATACCTCACTGACCTTTATTTTATGACAGAATCTTTGTCAAATGCCCTGTACGAAAGTGCTTCTCCGATATGATGACCGGCAATCATTTCTTCCCCTTCCATATCCGCAATTGTTCTGGCTACCTTCAGGATCCTGTGATAGGATCTGGCACTGAATGCGATTTTTTCAAAGGCTCTTGCCAGAAGTCGTGATGCGCTGTCTGTAAGAGGGCAGAATTTATCGATCAGACTGCTCTTCAGCTGCCCGTTAAAATTTATTTTCTCATCTTTATACCGTTCTTCCTGAATCTTCTGTACTTTTTCCACTCTTTTTCTGATAGCAGCGGAATTTTCTCCCTTTCTTCCACAGTGAAGCTGTGAAAAAGAAACCGGCGGTACCTCAGTGCTGATATCAATTCTGTCCAGAAGGGGGCGACTGATTTTTCCCATATAATGTGTGATCTCACCTGCTGTACAGGTGCATCTGTTTAAATCCGGATAATAACCGCAGGGACAGGGATTCATCGCTGCACATAACATAAAATCCGCCGGAAAGTTGTAAGTTCCGCTTGCTCTGGCTATCTGGATCACTTTATCCTCCATGGGCTGTCGCAGAAGTTCCAGACTTGCTCTGGAAAATTCCGGCATTTCATCCAGAAAGAGTACACCTTTATGCGCAAGAGTGATTTCGCCGGGTCTGGGATTACGCCCGCCTCCTGCAATTGCCTGCGGAGTACTTGTATGATGAGGGCTGCGAAATGGTCGCTCATCAATCAGAGGATGTTCTCTTGAAAGAAGTCCTGCAATACTGTAAATTCTGGTAAGCTCCAGCTTTTCTTCAAAGCCAAGCCCAGACATGATCGTCGGCAGTCTTCTGGCAAGCATGGTTTTACCCGTTCCCGGAGGTCCGATAAGGAGAAGATTGTGAAATCCGCTTACTGCAATTTCCGCCGCTCTTTTTGCCCCTTCCTGTCCTTCAATGTCTGAAAAATCCATTCCCATATCTGTATTTATAATAGAAGGAATTTCTTCCTGTATTTCCCTCCTCAGATAGGGTTCCGGATTCTTAAGACACTCGACCAGTTCCCGTAAATTTTTTACTCCTGCTACCGGCACATCCCTGATTAGTCTTCCTTCTTTCAGATTCTCATAGGGAACTACGCAAAAACGACTGCCCAAACTTCTTGCACACAACACAATCGGCAGGATTCCGGATATCCCATGGATTTCTCCGTCCAGACCGATCTCCCCTGCCATCATAACTCTGCTGACAACCTGAGGGCTGATCATCTCAAAAGCAGCCAACACTGCTGCTGCCACCGGTACATCAAAACCGGCTCCCTCTTTCTTCATGTCTGCAGGAGCAAAATTGACGGTAATTCTCTTTGGTGGAAACTGATAACCATTATTCTTGAGTGCTGTGCGTACCCGTTCCTGCGCTTCCTTTACCTGCGCAGAAGGAAATCCTACCATGATAAAGGAAGGAAGTCCGTTACTTACATCAGCTTCTACCTGCACAGGGCATACTTCCACCCCAAAAATTGCAGCTGATAATACACTTGCAAACAAATATAAACTCCTTTCTTCCGGCATAAATCTCCCCCGATATTTATGCTCGCCAAACAGCGGACGACTGAATAGTTACATCACTTAACTTGTATTGGAAATTATTTCAGAAATCAGATTAGAAAAAAGATTATTTTTATAATAGACCATTTTGCTCTGTTTTGCAACCGTTCATTTTGTTCTGTTTTATACTTTTTTCAGTACATAATCTGCGAAGGCTTTTCACAGATCATGTTTGGGAGTACACTACAAAACAGAGAGGTGAACTATATGAAATTTCAGCGTATTCAGGATTTACGTACAGATGCTGACATGTCACAGAAACAGCTCAGCGAAATTCTTCACATCAGCCAGCGTTCCTACTCTCACTATGAGACAGGTTCACGCAATATCCCGGTTGAAATGCTTATCAGACTGGCAAATTATTACGATATAAGTGTTGATTATCTGGTAGGACGCACTGATAAAAAAGAGATGAATAAATAAGTAAAATCACTTTTTTAAATATAAAAGGATTCCTGTAACTGTTTATGTTACTGAATCCTTTTATATTCTTCGTATCTTTTATTCTTTTATCATAACAGTATCCACAGAAGGATGGACTTTTGCACCCTCCGCTTTTGTTTTTGTCTTAATATTCACATAAAGACGACCATTATCAAAGGTAAGATAACCCTTTGCTACATTTCCCAGCGAGTCTGTAAACGAGAATCTGGTTGCGTTTCCTGCTACGGATTTCTTTACTTTTGCCTTACAGGAAGCTGTCTTTTTCTTATTTGTCTGCCAATAAGTGAATGTGATCGATTTCTGGCTGAGTTTTTTAATTTTGATCTTAACCCTGCCATTCTCACTGCGCCAGGTTCCCAGATAGTCCTCCGGGTTAAAAACATATGCCCTTTCCAGTACAGGTGTTGGTGTTACCGTAGGAATCGGCGTTGGGGTAGGTGTGGGTGTAGCTGCAGGTGTCGGTGTTACAGTGGGAACTCTTTCCAGTGCCGCGATCGCTTCTGCTTTTCTCTGTTCTCTGTCCACGTTCTTTCTGTGTTGGAGCAGCAGAGTATCTGCCAGCATAAGCAGGATAAACAGGATAATTACAATTATCAGAAGTTTTATAAGTCTTTTTTTCTTTTTATTCCGTTTCTGTTTCCCATTGTTTGTTATCGACAAATCTGCATCTCCTCTTCTGTTTCTTGTTCGTTACTATCCGACAGTCAGACTCCTTATTCTTTTCCATCCCAGCAATAGGTACAGAGTTTACATGGTGAAATTCCAATGGAAGCTTTCAGATCATCAAGTCTGTGGAATTTCAGTGATGTGAAATTCAGCTCCTTACGGATTTCTTCCAGCATTTCTTTATAATTTGTTGAATTTGGATCTGCATAGTCTGCCAGGACTTTATCACTGACATTCTCTCCCTCGCGTTTGGCGATCACACGTCTTGTGATCAGATCCATCTCCGATTTAGAACGTGAGAAATTCAGATATTTGCATCCATAAAGCAAAGGCGGACACGCAGGACGGATATGTACTTCCTTTGCACCATTTCTGTAAAGAAATTCCGTTGTTTCTCTTAGCTGTGTTCCACGTACAATAGAATCATCAATCATCAGAAGGCTCTTATCCTTGATCAGACGATGTACAGGAATCAGCTTCATTCTTGCGATAAGATTTCTCTGGCTCTGCTGTGTAGGCATAAATGATCTTGGCCAGGTTGGTGTATATTTGATAAACGGACGGGCAAAAGGCACACCGGACTGGTTCGCATATCCAATCGCATGGGCAATACCGGAATCCGGAACACCGGCTACAATATCGGGATTTACTTCTCCCCTGTCTCTCCTGGCCAGCATATCACCGCAATGATAACGCATTTCTTCTACATTCACACCCTCGTATGCCGAAGTAGGATATCCGTAATATACCCAGAGGAAAGAACAGATTCGCATCTCTTCCCCTGGTTTCTGCAGGGTTTCCACACCGTCCGGAGTCACTGCAACAATTTCTCCGGGGCCCAGTTCTTTCAGGTCTTCATATCCAAGATTCAGGTATGCAAAGCTTTCAAAAGATACACAACAGGCATCTTCTTTCTTTCCCACGATCAGTGGAGTCCTTCCCAGACGGTCACGTGCTGCCAGAATCCCCTTTGGTGTCAGGATCAGCATGGTCATGGAACCTTCTATCACTTCCTGCGCATAACGGATTCCCTCAATCATGTTGTCTTTCTGATTGATCAGTGCAGCTACCATTTCTGTGGGATTTACGCTTCCTCCACTCATTTCCAGAAAATGAGTGCATCCGTTTTTAAAACAGTTGGCAATCAGTTCATCCATGTTATTGATCTTTCCAACTGTGGTAATTGCAAAGTTGCCAAGATGAGAGCGCACCAGAAGTGGCTGAGGTTCATTATCTGAAATACATCCGATTCCCAGATTTCCCTCCATCTCACCAATGTCACCATCAAATTTGGTCCTGAACGGCGCATTTTCAATGTTATGAATCACGCGGTCAAAACCACGTTTCTTATCATACACTGCCATTCCGCCTCTGCGTGTTCCCAGATGGGAATGATAATCAATTCCGAAGAAAAGGTCCAGAATGCAACTGGACTTTGATGCTACTCCAAAAATTCCACCCATTATCGTATTCTCCTTTTGTTCATCATCTTCAGGCAACTTTTATCATAATCCTCTTCGATAATCCATTTAAAAAGATTACTATAGCCCGTTTCATAACGTTTTCCTTCACTATAACAGTTCTTATCCTGCCAAATTGCTGTAAAAACAGTTATATCACACAACACTCCCATTATATAGAATGAAAATTTAGAAGTAAAGAGTTTTAATCTTATTTCGTTACTGTTCACTCCGTTCACAGTAACGTAGCCAAAATTCATTCCAGATTGCCTGCGGCAATGGAATTTTGGCTTGTATGTCTCGGGATTTTGGCATATTCATGCCAAAACACCTCGCGGGATAGTGGTATGTGAACAGTAACCTTATTTCTTTTCCTTGATGATACCTGTTCTGTACGCATCCAGCAGCTGGATCAATTCCTGTATTCTCTCTTTCAGCGCATGACCTGTATCTGTATCACCCACAAGCTGGCGTCTGGACATGTAGCTGACTGCCACGCGGTTCGATACAATATCAGTCTCTCTTGCCACAGCATCTGCTTTGGACGTAAACGGTTCATGAGCAGTAAGATTCAGTCCATAGGAATTATAGATCAGCGTATATCCGGCAATTCCCGTTACTTTCTGATATGGCTTGGAAAAACCACCGTCAATCACGATAACCTTTCCATCACATTTTACAGGACTTTCTCCTTCACTCTGGTGTACCGGAACATGGCCATTGATGATATGCCCTTTTTCCGGATCCAGACCAAATTCACGAAGCATATTATCTACCACTTCTTCATTCTCCCAGAGGCGGTAATAAGCATTCTTCTTCTCTTCATGTGTAGAAGGATCCTCTATGAAATATCTTTCAAAAGTACTCATCTTGCTCTTTCCAAACAATGGTGAATTCGGAGCTGCCCAGATATACCACATAATATCTCTGCCCTTCTTCTGTTCTTCTTTTCCTACAGAATAGAATGCTCTGCGCACATAGGTTTCCAGTACATCGTACAGTTCTTTTCCCTTGTAGCTTTTTCCATAAATCTGTACTTCCCGGAATGTTCCGTCTTCATTCAGAGGAATGCTTCCATGAAACAGAAGATTTCCGTTATATACTGTATAAAGCCCGCCTTTGTCAAGTAGGAGACGGATGTGGTTTTGCAGTTTTTCACAGTTTCTGAATGCAGAGGACAGTTTGTCCATAACTTCTTTTTCTCCGGCTGTAAGTTCGTATGGATGTTTCCAGTCAATAGTCGGAAAATTATTGTCGCGAAGCGGATATTCTTTTCCGTCAGGCAGTGTGATCGTCCCTTTTTCCGGATTGATCCGATGAAGAAGTGCTCTGTCTTCCATCTGGAATTCTTTATGTCTGCGCACCAGTTTACCTTCTAATTTAAACTGGATCACAGCAATAGCCTTGTGCATTTTTTTGCCCAGTTCTTCCTCAAGAACATTATAATTGGAAGCACCTTTCATAGCAAAAATCTCGCAGGGATCATCCTTATACGCCTCCATCACAAAGGTCGCCAGAGGAAGCATATTGATTCCGTATCCATCCTCAAGAATATCCAGATTTCCGTAACGGATACTGTTTCTTACCACTGTTGCAATACAGGCTTTCTGTCCTGCTGCCGCACCCATCCAGACAACATCATGGTTTCCCCACTGAATATCCAGGGAGTGATACTGCATCAGGCGATCCATAATGAAATGTGGAGCAGGACCTCTGTCATAAATATCCCCCAGAATATGTAAATGATCCACGACCAGACGCTGGATCAGTTCTGCAAGCGCAATGATAAAATTCTCCGCACTGCCGATCTCAATGATCGTATTTACAATGGAATCATAATATGCCTCTTTGTCGAGAACCTCCGCTTTCTCTGTGATCAGTTCTTCAATCACATAGGCATAATCTGCGGGAAGAGCTTTTCGTACTTTGGATCTGGTATATTTGGAGGCTGTTGTCTTACAGATTTCAATAAGACGGTAGAGAGTGATCTTATACCAGTTTTCCATGTCTTCTTCTGTATCTTTGACAAGATCCATCTTCTCTTTCGGATAATAGATCAGAGTTGCCAGAGAACGCTTATCATTGTTACTTAATGTATGTCCAAACACATCATCAATCTTCTTCCGCACTGCACCGGAACCATTTCTGAGCACATGTGAAAACGCCTGATACTCCCCATGAAGGTCTGACATAAAGTGTTCCGTTCCCTTCGGCAGATTCAGGATTGACTGAAGATTGATAATCTCCGTAGATGCCTTTCCGATTGTAGGATAAATTTCTGCAAGTCTCTGTAAATATCTAAGTTCGTCTTTCTTCATATCCATCTCCTGTTATCATATATTATGATGTCAGAGCATTTTATGTTGCTGTCTGCACCATGCCCTGCAACACACTTTGCGGTCACAGAATTTATGCTCATCCTGTAAAGTCAAATAATGACATCTGGTTCGACTGCGGGATATCTCCGAATAATTTCAGATCATCCATCAGATCAATAACCGTTTTGCTGACCTTTGTTCTGTCGCGGAAGTCGTCTTTTGACAAGAATTTTCCCTGTTTTGCAGCATCAACCACTGCATCTGCCGCCTTATCTCCCAGTCCGTCAATAGTTGCAAGTGACGGCATCAGTTTCCCATCCACGATCTGAAATCTCTGTGCCTTGGCAGTATAAAGATCAATCGGTACAAATTCAAATCCACGTGCGTACATTTCCTGTACAATACGCATATCCTTCAGGGTATCCAGTTCTTTTTTAGATGCTGAATCACCTTTTTTGCGAATTTCTGCCATATAATACTCCAGGCGTTCCTTTCCCATACACATCAGCTCATAGGAGAACGCTGTGGCGCGGATACTGAAATATGCCGCATAGTATGCCAGTGGCTGAAACACCTTATACCACGCAATTCTGTATGCCATCATAACGTATGCTGCTGCGTGGGCCTTCGGGAACATATACTTGATCAGCTTACAGGACCAGATATACCAGTCCGGAACTCCATGCTCTTTCATGGTCTCGATCCACTCATCACGAAGACCTTTTCCCTTACGGACACTCTCCATGATCGTAAACGCAAGGCCACTTTCCACTCCTTTTCCGATAAGGTAGATCATAATATCGTCTCGGGTACAGATAGCTGTGGAAATGGTTGCCTTACCCTCCTGGATCAGCACCTGGGCATTACCCAGCCATACATCCGTACCATGAGAAAGCCCTGCAATACGGATCAGGTCAGAGAAGTATTTCGGCTTGGTGTCAATAAGCATCTGCATGGCGAAATCTGTACCAAATTCCGGGATTCCCAGACATCCGAGCTTACATCCGCCAATATCTTCCGGTTCAATTTTCAAAGCCTTTGTACTTGCAAACAATGACATGACATCCCTCTGATCCAGGGGAACATCCCTTGCACTGATTCCCGTTAAATCCTCCAGCATTCGGATCATAGTGGGATCATCGTGTCCAAGTATATCAAGCTTCAGCAGGTTTCCGTCAATAGAATGGTAATCAAAATGTGTGGTGATAATGTCACTGTTCACATCATTCGCAGGGTGCTGGACAGGAGTAAATTTCTCAATCTCCTCACCTACAGGAAGTACGATAATGCCTCCCGGATGCTGTCCTGTTGTACGCCGCACGCCTGTACATCCCTGTACGATGCGGTTGATCTCACAGTAACGTTTATGCACACCACGCTCTTCAAAATAATTCTTCACATAACCAAATGCAGTTTTCTCCGCAAGCGTACCGATAGTCCCTGCCTTGAATGTCTGCCCCTTACCGAAAATAACCTCTGTATATCTGTGTGCATTAGCCTGATACTCTCCTGAAAAGTTAAGGTCAATATCCGGTTCCTTATCTCCCTTGAATCCAAGGAATGTCTCAAAAGGAATGTCAAACCCTTCTTTTTTCATCCTGGTTCCACATTTCGGACAGATCTTATCCGGCATATCACATCCCGCCATACCTGCATACTGCTTTACTTCCGGTGAATCAAAATCACTGTATTTGCAGTCCGGATTAGGACAGAGATAATGCGGTGGCAGAGGATTTACCTCTGTGATACCGGACATGGTAGCTGCCAGAGAAGATCCTACAGAACCTCGCGAACCTACCAGATAGCCATCTTCATTTGACTTCCATACAAGCTTCTGTGCAATGATATACATTACGGCATACCCATTGGAAATGATTGAATTCAGTTCCCTGTCAAGCCTGCTTTCCACAATCTCCGGCAATGGATCTCCATACATTTCATGCGCTTTTGTAAAACAGATATTCTTCAGATCCTGGTCGGAATTCTCAATGACCGGCGGGAATTTGTCCGGATGAATAGGTGATATCTTCTCAATCATATCTGCGATCTTATTTGTATTTGTAATGACAACTTCTTCTGCTTTCTCGCTTCCCAGATAGGCAAATTCTTCCAGCATTTCCTCTGTGGTACGCAGATACAGCGGTGCCTGCTCATCTGCATCTGAGAATCCGTTTCCGGCCATAATGATTCTTCTGTAAATCTCATCCTGCGGATCCATGAAATGCACATCACAGGTTGCAACTACCGGTTTCTTAAACTGCTCTCCAAGCTTGACAATCTTCCTGTTTATCTCCTTCAGGTCTTCTTCGGAACTGATCATATCATGCTTATCATCTGCTATCATAAATCTGTTATTTCCAACAGGCTGGATCTCCAGATAATCATAGAAATTTATCAGTCTGGCTATCTCCGTATCCGGTGCATTTCTCAGAATTGCCTGATACAGTTCCCCTGCTTCACAGGCACTCCCCACCAGAAGTCCGTCTCTGTACTGCTCCAGCACACTTTTGGGAACACGCGGACGTCTGTGATAATACTTCAGATGAGACTGGCTCACTAATTTATACAGATTAATACGTCCTGTCTCATTTCTGGCAAAAATGATCACATGGTAGGTCGGCAGTTTCCTGATAGTATTTACAGAAACAGCTCCCTGCTCATTCAGCATATCCACATCCCGGATATCACGCTCTTCCAGCATCTTTACAAACTTCACAAAAATCTCTGCAGTACATGCGGCATCATCTACTGCCCGGTGATGATTTTCCAGTGAAACCCCAACTGCTTTTGCTACCGTATCCAGCTTAAATCTGTTCAATGCAGGAAGCAGGAAACGGGCCATACCGACCGTATCTACATAAGTAAAATCATGTGCGATTCCCAGTCTGTCACAGTTTTTCATAATAAATCCCATATCAAAGTCCGCATTGTGTGCAACCATAACCGCATCCTTGCTGAATTCAAGGAATTTCGGAAGCACTTCTTCGATAGTCGGGGCATCCATGACCATACTGTCATTGATACTGGTCAGCTGTTCAATGCGAAAGGGAATCGGTACCCTGGGATTTACAAATGTGGAAAAACGATCCGTAATCTCACCATTTTCTACCAGTACGGCACCAATCTCTATGATCTGACAGGTCAGCGAAGAAAAACCTGTTGTCTCAATATCAAAGACCACAAATCTGCCGTTCAGCTTCTGACCTTTTCCATTGGTCACCATACCTTTTAAATCATCTACCAGATAGCCTTCCATTCCATAAAGAACCTTAAAATCAGAATCCTTCGGCACACATCCACCCCAGGCATCGAAACAGTGATTTGCCTCTGGAAATGCCTGTACAACCCCATGGTCTGTAATGGCAATGGCAGGATGTCCCCACTCATAAGCACGTTTCACCAGAGATTTGGCATCCGTAACCCCATCCATATCACTCATCTTTGTATGGCAGTGAAGCTCTACTCTTTTCTGTGGGCTGGTATCTACTCTGGCAGTTGTAAAATTGGCAATTTTCTTAATCCCGGCTATAGATGCAATCGTCAGTTCACTGTCAAAACGGTCTACTGTTGTCACACCGCGAAACTTCAGAAAAGCCCCCTTCTTTACATGTTCTGTCACCTCCGGCACCTGTTCATTGCGCAAAAACATCTTCACAACAATACTGTCCGTAAAGTCTGTGATCGGGAAGATAAGAATTGTTTTTTCATTACGGATTTCTCTGGCTTCAACCTCCATAACCTGTCCGCGGACGATCACCTCACCCATCTCACCGGTAATTGTCTCAAGTGCAACAGGCTCTCCTTCGAAATCTCTTCCATAGATAACATCCGGATTGCTGTCCCTTCTGAATCCACCCCGGAAATCTCCCTTCCTGTTGTCTTTGCGGTCTGCAAATGCAGCTTTTTTGTCCTTCTTTTCCTGCTGTCCCTTATCAGTCTTTTTCTCTGCTTTCTTCTCTGCTGTTCCTGCTTCTTCAGACTGAGCCGGCTCTTCATTCTTACTGTTTAATTTCGCATGACGGATTACATTTTCCACTTCCTGAGCAATCTGCACTGCCGCATTCTTACGGTACTTACTCTCCTGCGTCTCCCTGAACTCAAGTTCCACCTTTAAGTCCATTCCGCATCTTTCGCAGAAAACCTTCTGCAGATATTCGGTCAGGATCTCACTCTTTTCTCTGGCTATTACAGAATCAGGCAGGATCATATGAAGATCATTTTCTCCGGGAAAAGAAATCTGCGCCTGTCTGAACATATTGTATTCCAGCATATTGTAGTTACGCAGTTCCAGTTCCATGCTGGATCTGTAAGTTTCCAGAAAGTTCTGAGGATTGTACTGACCGGAAAGGCGGAATTTCTCAATAACTGTAACTGTTACATTCAGTCCTGCAAAAATCTGTCTCTCTATCTGTTCTTCCAGTTCAAATATATGCTTCTTATGAATCCAGCGTTCACTTTTTATATACACCCAGATATGAGTTCTGGAAGGATTGCAGGACACTCTGGTCACAAAAACCATGTCCAGCAGTTCTTCCAGTTCTTTCTTCACTTTTAAGCTGGGAAATACGTCAAAAAAGTCTTTTTCCAAAATAAAATCTCCTCGTTGATCTGACAGATATTTATTATCTGCTTCGGAAGTCTTCGTTCCAAATGTTACTTCCAGTTCAGAAGTTCCTCACGCAAAGTATCCAGAAGCTGATCTTCCGGAACTTTCTTTATGATCTCACCATGTTTGATCAGAAGTCCCACGCCAACTCCGCCTGCAATTCCGATATCTGCCTCTTTTGCTTCTCCGGGTCCGTTTACCACACAGCCCATAACTGCTACTTTAATATCAAGCGGAATATCCTGCACCATGGTTTCTACTTTATTTGCGAGACCGATCAGATCGATCTGTGTGCGTCCACAGGTTGGACATGACACAACTTCTATGCCACCTTTGCGAAGCCCCAGAGTTTTCAGGATACGTTTTGCGGATTTAATCTCTTCTAAAGGTGCTCCTGTAAGAGAGACACGAATAGTATCACCGATTCCCTGATTCAGGATGATCCCCAGTCCGATAGCAGATTTAATGTTTCCGGAATAAAGAGTTCCGGCTTCTGTGATTCCTACATGAAGTGGATAATTCGTCTTCTCTGCGATCAGCTCATGAGCCTTTGCACACATAAGGACATCCGAAGATTTGATGCTGATCACCAGATTGTCATATCCCATGTCTTCGATGATATGAACTTTATCCAGTGCACTCTCCACCAGTCCCTCTGCAGTGACTCCATGATATTTCTCCACAAGTTCTTTCTCAAGAGAACCGCTGTTTACACCAACACGAATGGGTATTCCTCGCTCCTTTGCCACATCAACCACTGCTTTGATTCGCTCTGTACTGCCGATATTTCCGGGATTGATCCGGATCTTATCTGCACCGTTTTCCATGGCTGCAATGGCAAGACGATAATCAAAATGAATATCTGCCACAAGTGGTATATGGATCTGTTTTTTGATTTCCTTCAGTGCTTTTGCAGCTTCCATAGTCGGTACTGCACAACGGATAATATCACAGCCTGCCTGCTCCAGTGCCAGGATCTGAGCTACTGTCTGTTCTACATCTTCAGTTTTTGTATTTGTCATGGACTGGATTAAAATCGGGTTGCCGCCGCCAATCTTTCTGTCTCCGATCTGAATCACTTTTGTATGATCTCTGTACATAATTTTCCTCTTCTCTCATTTATAGCAATTCCATAAATTACTACTGAACAGTTATCTGATTTCCAGAAGTTTTCTCTTCAGTTCTTCTTCCATGCGGTGCATTTCCATCTCTGCTGCCTGTCTCTTCTGACGGCCTTCCATCTGGATCCGCATCACATCATCCAGAGTCTGGATCAAATCTGCATTTGTCTTCTGCAGTGTTTCAAGGTCAACTATTCCACGCTCTGATTCTTTCGCTGTCTCAACCGTTGCCATATGAAGTGTCTCTGCATTCTTTCTGAGAAGTTCATTGGTAATATCTGTTACCTGTCTCTGTGCCTGTGCCGCTTCTGCAGAGTGAGCAATTCCCAGAGCAAGCACCATCTGACTTTTCCATAATGGAATTGTGTTTACGATCGTTGTCTGTATTTTCTCAACCATTACCGTATCATTATTCTGGATCAGCCGGATCTGAGGTGCTGTCTGCATGGCAATCGTACGGGTAAGTTCCAAATCATGCAGTTTCTTTTCAAATCTGCTACATTTCTCATCCAGGTCTCTGGCTGCCTGCGCGTCTTCGGGAAGCCCGCTCAGAGCTGCCTTATTTTTCATTTCTGCAAGCTTTCCGTTTCTGGTTTCTTCCAGTTTCTTTTTTCCGGCAAGGATATACATGGTAAGTTCTTTAAAATAATTCAGGTTCTGTTCATACATCTTGTCCAGCATAGCAGAATCTTTCATAAGGCGCACCTGATGTTGCTGAAGAGAATCTGTAATCTTCTCCACATTGGCTTGTGCTTTGTCATATTTGTTTTTCAGATTTTCAATCTTAGAAGTCTGCTTTCTGAAAAATCCAAAGAATTTTCCTTCCTCCTGTACATCGAAATCTTTCAGTTCTCCCACAACATTACTGATCAGTTCTCCAATCTCACCCAGATCCTGTGTCTTTACATTCTCAAGAGCTGTATCAGAAAAGTCCGCCATTTTTTTCTGGGTTCCTGCACCATACTGAAGAATCTGATTAGTATTCTCAATATCAATCTTTGCAGCAAAATCATTTACCATTTTCTGTTCTTCCGGTGTCAGTACAGGCACTTCTTCCTTCTGTAGCTGCTTTTGGGGGATCACTTCTTCTTTCTTTTCAAGCTCTCCAAGATCCGGCTCCAGTGTTAATGATGGCGTTTCCATTTCAAAATCTTTAAATTCGTTTCCCATGTCCTCTGCCGCTCCTTTTTATCCTTTTTTTATTTTCAGTTCTTTTTCATTTTTGCAAAATCATCATCTGTCAGACCTTCCTGTGCAAGCAGCGTATGAAGCACTGAAATATCACTTGAAACATCCCACGCAGTATCCTGAAAAACAGAATCCAGAAGTTTTTCAAATGCCTGATTCAGTGTATCCAGTGTATCCTCTATCTCCTTTTTGGATGCCTGGATATTCTCTCCCTGCACAGACTGCTGATCCATTTCTTCATATGCATCCAGCAGCTTTACTGTCATGGGTAGATAATAATTCATCAGTTTCTTCAAATCCGGAATAATCTCCGGATGCTTCTGCGCCCGTTCAAAAATCTTCTCCACAATCAGTTCCATTCTGGATATTTTTGCAGAAATCTCCACTCCAGGAATCGCATCGTTGCTCCTGTGGATCTTATCCAGAAATTCATTTCCTTTATCCAGCACTTCCTGCACTTCAGGCGGTGTGTTCTTTCTGTTTCTCTCCTGTTCAGCCTGACATTTCTCTTCTTCCTGTTTCTTCTGCTCAAGTGCCTTCTGCGTCTGCGTATATTGCAGATAAGTCTCATTACTGGTGATCAGACAGGTTTCCTGCTCATCAATATGTCCCTGACGGAACCATCTGTCATCAATCATCTTTTTAATATCTTTTTTAACGAATTTCACCGGCTTATTTACTGCTGCAGACAATTGTTCAAAATTACAGTATGTGTGATTTCCCAGTGTGTCAATATACTTCTGAAAACGTTCCAGTTTACCCAGTTTTTTAATGCCGCCTGCGAGAAGTCCCACTCCTGTCAAAGCTCCGACTGCCATAAAACAAGTTCCACCGGTCACAAGGGAACTCATATGTCCCACTGCGCCAAAGATGCTAAGGACCAGAGTTCCCAGTCCCATTCCACTGGCAAGGATTCCACCTGAAACAGCAATCATCATACCTTTCATTCTTCCCCCGGTGTTCCTTTCATAAAGAGTCAGCATCTTCTCTTTTGCTTTCTCCTTCTCAATCCTCTGACGTTCCTGCTCCTGTTCACGCCTGCGCTTTTCTTCAAATTCTTTTGTTTTATTGCGGTATACCCCGGAATCACCGGACTGACTGTTTCCGGTTCCAAATACATTATTCAGACCATTTTTGATTACCTCGCTTCCGGAATCTACAGCAGAATTTACTGCGCTGTTAACAGTCTGTCCCACCGTCTGCTTAATATCCTCGGTCATCTGGCGGTAATCTTTAGTAGAAACTGCTGTGTCTATGATCTTTTTTATTTTGTCTCCAAGTTCTCCTAATTCATCAAAATTCTCGCTCATATTTTCCTCCATTTTCTATTCCATATTATAGCGAAATCCTCTATAAAAAACAAGACTGGCGGATTTTTTGTTACTGTATGTGAACAGTAACACGATTTTTCAATTTTTCATTAAAATTGGAAATTTCCCATTGAACTTAGCAGGCAAAAGTTTTACAATGGTAAAGAGATAAACAGTAATCACACTTGTAAATACTGTAAATATGTGTGAACGGAGGAAAGATTCATTATGGAAAAAAAGAATATCGACTGGAGCAGCTTAGGCTTCGGTTACGTACAGACCGATTATCGTTATGTATCTAAATTCAAAGACGGCGCATGGGATGCCGGAGAACTGACAACAGATCCTAATGTAACACTGAACGAATGTGCAGGTGTTTTCCAATATGCGCAGACAGTTTTCGAAGGAATGAAGGCTTACACTACAGAAGACGGACATATCGTTACTTTCCGTCCTGACTTAAATGCAGAACGTATGGCAAACTCAGCAAAGAGACTTGAGATGCCTGTATTCCCGGAAGACCGTTTTGTTGATGCAATTGTTCAGACTGTAAAAGCTAACGCAGCATATGTTCCGCCATACGGTTCAGGCGCAACTTTATATGTTCGTCCATATATGATGGGTACTAACCCGGTTATCGGTGTAAAACCTGCTGATGAGTATATGTTCCGTGTATTCACTACACCTGTAGGACCATACTTCAAAGGCGGTGCTAAACCAATTACAATCCGCGTCAGTGATTTCGATCGCGCTGCACCTCATGGAACAGGCCATATCAAAGCAGGTCTTAACTATGCAATGAGCTTACATGCAATCGTAGATGCTCACAAGAACGGATTCGATGAGAACATGTATCTTGATGCAGCTACACGTACCAAGGTAGAAGAAACAGGCGGTGCTAACTTCATTTTCGTTACAAAAGACGGCAAAGTTGTCACACCGAAGTCCAACAGTATCCTTCCTTCTATCACACGTCGTTCCTTAATCTATGTTGCCAAGGAATACCTGGGATTAGAAGCTGAGGAAAGAGAAATATACTTCGATGAAGTGAAAGATTTCGCTGAATGTGGTCTCTGCGGTACTGCTGCAGTTATCTCTCCTGTCGGAAAGATTGTTGACCATGGTAAAGAAATCTGTTTCCCAAGCGGAATGGAGAAAATGGGTCCGGTTATCCAGAAACTCTATGATACATTAACAGGAATCCAGATGGGACGTATCCAGGCTCCTGAAGGATGGTTAAAGGTTATCGAATAATTTTTTCTGTAAATAGCAAATCCTGCAGAACACCGTTTCTTGTTTCTGCAGGATTTTTTGTTTAAACATTTCTGTAACTATTCAGCAGTCTACTATCCCGAGACATACAAGTCAAAATCCCATCGCCGAAGGCGATTTTTAATGGATTTTGACTCGTAACTGTGAAGGTACTGAACAGTTACACATTTCTTTTGTCTCTCAAAGCCGGCTATTCTGATTTTCTTTTCCTGGCTTGCTCGTTATTGCCGTCAATCTTTTATTTTCTGTCTTATTTCTTTCTCTCATACTTCACAAACTGGTATTCCAGGTCAAAATATGTCTGCTCACCGCTCTCTGCTGTGATCTCCCATTCATCGTCTTCATCCAGATTCGGGAAGTGGCTGTCTGCTTCATAGGCAAAGTCAACCTTTGTAACGTGTGCCACATCACAGTATGGAAGCATCTGTTCATAAATGCTGTCACCGCCAATGCAGTAAACATCTTCTGTCGGATATTTCTTTATTTCTTCCAGTGCTTCTTCAATGCTGTGTACTACAATTGCGCCTTTGGCATCATAATCTTTATTTTTTGTGATTACGATATTAGTTCTGTTTTTCAGTGGCAGTCCATTCGGGAAGCTTTCCAGAGTTTTTCTTCCCATCACTATTACTTTTCCACTTGTTTCTTCGCGAAACATCTTCATATCTGCCGGAATGCTTACAAGAAGCTTGTTATCCTTACCGATTCCCCAATTCTGATCTGCTGCTACAATAACATTCATTTTGAATTCTCCTCTCTTATCAAATAGCCACTGGAATATTCTTAATCTGCGGCCATGTCTCATAGTTCTCTACAATCAGATCATCCGTTGTAAACTGATAGAAGTCCTTCACTTCCGGGTTGAGCTTCACAACCGGTGCCGGATAAGGTTTTCTCTTGATCATTTCTTTTACCACAGGAATGTGACGGTCATAGATATGGCAGTCAGCAACTACATGAAGCAGCTCTCCAGCTTCCATATCACATACCTGTGCGATCATCATAAGCAGAATTGCATACTGGCAGACATTCCAATTATTCGCTGTAAGAATATCCTGAGAACGCTGATTGAGGATTGCATTCAATGTCAGTTTCTCATTTTCCGGTGTCTGAGTTACATTAAATGTCATAGAGTATGCACATGGATACAGGTTCATCTCGTGAAGATCCTGATGCACATAAATATTTGTCATAATTCTACGGCTGAATGGATTGTTTTTCAGATCATAGATGACTCTGTCTACCTGATCCATCATGCCTTCTTTATATTGATGTTTCACTCCAAGCTGATATCCGTAAGCTTTACCGATAGAACCCTTTTCATCTGCCCAGCTATCCCAGATATGGCTATGAAGATCATGGATGTTATTGGATTTCTTCTGCCAGATCCAGAGAATCTCATCCATAGCACTCTTTAATGCAGTACGTCTAAGCGTCATGGCCGGAAATTCTTTTCGAAGATCATATCGGTTTACCACGCCAAATTTCTTAATTGTGTAGGCAGGTGTTCCGTCCTCCCACACCGGGCGGACCTTCTCTCCTTCTGTGCTCGTACCATTCTCCAGGATATCCTGGCACATTTTTATAAATACATCATCTGCGTAACTCATTATTTTCTACTCTCTCACTTTCTTATTTTTTATATTCTTCTATTATACAAGTATGTTCCCTTGTTTTTTTATTATAGTTGACACCTACCATCAAAAGATTACCTTTATATTCTTCCAGACTGGCGCAATATTCCTTATTTTTTATCTGGGAAATTGCACCCTCTGCGCTTTTATTCCATTTCAACTCCACAACCATTGCCGGTTTATCCGGAAATTTTTTTCTTGGAATAAACACAATATCTGCAAATCCTTTCCCACCTGCCAGTTCTCTGTGCATTGTATAAAAATTGCGGGCCGCATAGAGTGCCAGTGAAATTGTGTAGCTTAATGCATTTTCATCATTATATTGAAGATGTGATGTCTCAAAATGAGCCTCTTTTATCCCTTGTGCAACCTGCTTTGGTCTCATTTGCCAGATTGCCTTTAAGGTGTCCGCTGAATTTTTCAGTGCTTTTGATACTTCTCCCCAGTCAGCAACCGAAACCGTATTAACATATTCCTCACGTATTTCTGCATTTGGAATTGATACACACCGATTTTCATAATCATATGTCAGATATCCCAAATGCACCAATAATGTAAGAACATCATCCTCATTTCTGAACGTTGTCATATCATTTGTAAAGCTTCCCGTATTCACCGGAATACTCTCACCTGCAATCATACTTAATACATCATCCTTCAAACCCTCAAAATTCATTTCTATATAAACTTTCAAAGCCTCAAAGGTCTCTGTCTGATTCCAGTAATTTCCAATCTCACCCAGTCTCATGCTGCTCACAACAGAGCGTGGACTATATACAGAGGCAACTCCCTTAAATGAATAGCCATCATACCAGTTTTTAATCTCTTCCATATCCATCTGGTACTTTGCACACAGTGTCTGAACTTCATCCTCAGTAAATCCCACATACTCACCCAGAGGTCCTGGATTCAACATGGAAAACTCATCAAACATATTCAAAGCTGAATGTGTTCCATATTTCTTAACAGGAAGAATTCCTGTCATATAAGCCAGATGGATATATCCTTTATCCTTCAGCAAATCCCGCAAAAAATCAAGATATTTCTCCTGTGCTTCCCTATCCTGCTTATATTCACGAAAAATACAATCCCATTCATCAATAATGATTACAAAAGGACATTTACTATAAGCATAAACATCCTGCATGGATTCTATCAGATCGTTTTCATCAAAAAAATCCACGTCCGGATAAGCATTTTTCAATTCTCGCAATACAAGCTTTCTGACCCGTTCCATCAGTTCCTGAATATTATTACTGCGGCTTAAAAAATCCTGCATATTCAAGAAAATCGTATCATATTTGTTGAGATATTTTTCAAAATCTGTGTCTTTTGCAATTTTGAGATCAGAAAATAATTCTTTTGAATCACATCCCTTACTGTAATATGCAGTCAGCATATTTGCCGCCATAGACTTTCCGAAACGTCTTGGTCTGCTGACACATATGTTCTTCTGCAAAGTGTGTAAAACAGAATTTGTATACCGTATCAAACCCGTCTTATCCACATAAATATCAGAATTAAGTGCTTCCTGAAATTTAGAGTTATCCGGATTCAAATAATTTCCCATTTAATCCCCCTCTTTTTCATGCAGCAGCCACAATTTCTTCTCCAGACATCTGAATTCTACCCGCGTTACATCTCCGCAATATTCTCCATCTGCATGAAGAACCATTGGTTTATCAAGCAGCACTCGAAACCCGTTTTCTTCCCTGATATTAAATCCATTGATTCTCTCCTGTTTCGCCGCCACCAGAAATGGAAGAAGGAAAAATGTCTGCCATTTGGCAATACCTGAAGCGCTGCTCAAAGACAGTCTGCCATCCTCCGGTGAAGCTTCCGGTGCCATCGGGACACCACCACCTTCTGCCGGCAGATTCATGGCAGCTGCGAAGATCATTTTCGGCAGGATAAATCCACCATGTTCCGTTATCACTTTTGCATTTGCAGTTTCCATTGTAAAAAGTGACTGCACCGTTAATGCAAGATATGTAAGTTTTCCCAGATGGAAGCGGTTTAAAACCTGCTTCAGTCTGGAATGGAGAGCTTTCTTGCACACCAGTGCATCCAGCCCAAGTCCGGCACTGATGCCAAAAATCCGCGGTTTATCACAGCCATCCCAGCTTACCTGTCCAAGATCTATCCTGTAAAGTTCTTCTTCCCGCTGGTCTTTTCTGATACTGGCGCAGATTTGTTTCAGGCTTTCTTTCGGTGTTTTTGGCAATTTTAAGTTTCTGCCAAAATCATTTCCTGAACCTGTCGGAATTACTCCAAGCCGTACTCTGTCAAAATCTGTAATTCCATTCAGAACCTCGTTGAGCGTTCCATCGCCGCCAACTACGATCAGATAAATAGGGTCATCACCCTTCATGGAAGAAATCTTCTCTGCCAGCTTCGTCGCATGTCCCTGATATCTGGTTGTATGCGCCACATATTTTATTTTATACCCGCGAAGCAGACGCTGTGTCTCATTCCATACCCGGTGCGCCTGCCCCGTTCCCGCTCCGTTATTTACAATAATCTGTATTCTTCTCATTTTTCCTCACAATTATATCTGTTTTCACTGCCCAAAATATTCTTTATCCAGATACTCTCTGGAAACGCTATAGTATCTATACTATACAATATTTGGCTTCCACATACAAGAGCACAGCCAACCAAAATCCTTGTGATCGCCACATATTTATTACTGTTTTCTATTCTATATCAATTTTCATGCAAGAAGTCAAAATAATATACAAATCCGTCAAAATATTGAAAGCATTTTTCTCAAAAAGTATTTATAATGTAGGTAGAATATGTTGTGGTGCAATTTCAGCACCACAGCAGTCAATAAAACTTAAACATAAAAACTTATAAAATAAATCATTTCAGGAGGTTTTTACAATGGAAAAAAGATGGTGGAAAGAAAGCGTCGTATATCAGATTTATCCTCGCAGCTTCTGCGACAGCAACGGAGATGGTATCGGTGATCTGAACGGTATCACAAGCAAACTTGACTACTTAAAAGAGCTTGGTGTTGATGTTATCTGGCTCTCTCCTGTTTACAAATCACCGAATGATGATAACGGATACGATATCAGTGATTATCAGGATATCATGGACGAATTCGGAACAATGGAAGACTTCGACCGTATGCTCGCTACAGCTCACGAAAAAGGCATCAAAATTATGATGGACCTTGTTGTAAACCATACTTCTGACGAGCACAAATGGTTTATCGAGAGCCGTAAATCCACAGACAATCCATACAGAGATTACTATATCTGGCGTCCTGCAAAAGAAGACGGCAGCCTTCCGAACAACTGGGGCTCCTGCTTCTCCGGTCCTGCATGGGAATATGATAAAACAACAGATATGTATTTCCTGCATCTGTTCTCTAAAAAGCAGCCAGACCTCAACTGGGACAACCCGGTCGTACGTCAGGAAGTTTTCGACATGATGAACTGGTGGCTGGAAAAAGGTGTTGATGGATTCCGTATGGACGTTATCAGCCTGATCTCCAAAGAGCAGCCGGAACTCCCGGACAAAGAACCTGGAATCAACGGATATGCAACATTTAATGTATCTGCAAACGGTCCTCATGTACATGAATACCTTCAGGAAATGCGTCAGAAAGCATTAAACAATGCAGATACCATCACAGTAGGTGAATGCTCCGGTGTTACTCTCGAAGAAGCAAAGAAATACGCAAGAAGCGACGAAAAAGAACTGAACATGGTATTCCAGTTTGAACATATGGATGTTGACAGCGATGAAAAAGCCGGCAAATGGACAACCAGAAAAATGGATCTTCGTGACCTCAAAAAAATTCTTACCCGCTGGCAGAAAGGTCTCCAGGACATTGCATGGAACAGCCTTTACTGGGAGAACCACGACCAGCCAAGAAGCGTTTCCCGTTTCGGTAACGACAGCGATGAATACAGAGAAATCTCTGCAAAAATGCTTGCAACCTGTATTCATATGATGCAGGGTACTCCTTACGTATATCAGGGTGAAGAGCTTGGTATGACAAACTGCCCGTTCAACACTCTCGAAAACTTCCGCGACCTCGAAAGTATCAATGCTTTCCACGAATTAACGGAACAGGGCAAAATGACCGAGGAAGAAATGATGGCAGCGATCGGCTACAAAGGTCGTGACAATGCCAGAACTCCAATGCAGTGGGATGACAGTGCCAACGCAGGATTCTCCGGTGCCGATGCTACACCATGGATCATGGTGAACCCGAACTACACTAAGATTAATGCAAAAGACCAGGTAAGCCGCGAGGATTCCGTATTTAAATATTATCAGAAGCTGATCAGACTTCGTCACGAAAGTGATCTGATCGTTTACGGTACCTATGATCTGATTCTTGATGACGATAAAGATATTTACGCTTACATCCGTACACTCGGAGATGAAAAACTCATCGTATATTGCAACTTCAGTGAAAATACCCGCGAAGTAGAACTTCCGGAAGAATTCACAGACGGAAAGATTCTGATTTCCAACTACAACGATGCTAAAGTAAGCGAAAAGATTACCCTCAGACCTTATGAGGCAATCGTAATCCAGAAATAATAAATGATTTTGCTTCTTATGAATCACAGTAATTCCCAGATTACTGTAATTTTCTAAAGAATCAGTGACTGTGAAAAATACTGAACAGTTACCGGAAATATATTTTCTCATATACAACCTCAGAAGGATGCTGCCAGATTATTCTGGCGGCATTCTTCTATTTTATCCCCAAGGCTTATGAGCAACAGTGACAATTTTTTTGCATTTATTTCAAGTTTTTTTGTGCAATACTTGCGTTTTTGTATATCATTGTGCTAAAATATCCACATAACAGGATATAAGATTTCAAATACTTTTGCATTTTCACTCTTATATCTACAGACTTTTTTACATCGGGGTGTTTCAAATGATTACAATCAAAGAAATGGCAGAAATGCTGGGAATCAGTACCACAACGGTATCTAACGTCATTAACGGAAAAACCAGCGAAGTCTCTCAGAAAACTGCCGAAAAAGTCCAGAAGCTTCTGGATGAATATGACTATGTACCTAATATGAGTGCAAAGAACCTTGCGCAGAATCATTCCAGACTGATTGGAATTGTCCTAAAAGGACGCAAAGACAAATACGAAAATATTTTTGCAGATCCATTTCACGGAGAATTGCTTGGTGCCCTGGAGGCAGCGATCCGCGAACATGGATATTATATGATGCTTTATACATCCGAAGACATCAACGAAATCGTCCGCAATGTAGTAAGCTGGAACACCGAGGGACTGATTCTTATCGGTATGCTCCATGATGACTACCTGCGAATCAAGAGTAAATATAAGAATCCTGTTGTCCTCATCGACAGTTATACGCCAAAAAATATTGCCAAATATGTAAATATCGGTCTTGATGATGAGCAGGGTGGATATCTGATGACTAAATATCTTCTGGAGTGCGGTCACCGGAAGATTGCTTTCCTTGCTGATAATATGGAAGGTGTAGATTATGTCCGTTATACCGGTCATCAACGTGCTCTTCAGGAATATAACATAGATGTAGATCTCGACAATCTTATCGTAATCCGTCCATCTAAATATGAACGTCAGGGAAGTATGGAAGAGATTTACGCTGTCGCACACAAATTCACTGCATTTATGTGCTGCTCAGATTATTATGCAGTCACATTGATGAAATATCTCCGCGAAAGGGGCATCCGTTTTCCGGAAGACCTCTCTATCACGGGATTCGATGACAATCTGTATGCACAGGTAGTCTCTCCTCCCCTTACTACGATTCACCAGAATATCTCTCAGCGTGGAACTATGGCTGTCGAGTATCTGCTCAGAATGATTGACGGATGGGTCCCAAAGTCTACTAGTATTACACTTCCGGTCAAACTTGTTGTACGTGACAGTGTTAAAATTCTGAATTCCGATAAACAGGATTAATTCATCGCATAACTATATATAAAAAGAACGAAACTCTTTCAAAATGCTTTTCTGGATTTTCGTTCTTTTTTCTCTATATCTATGTACCAAATAAGAATCAATTCACTGCTACATTAGATTTCAGAAACAAAAACAGAGAGCATAGATTGCTCCATGCTCTCCATCATTCTTTCAATTTTATATTGCTTTTTAACTATCTCATTTTCCTTATTACATTTCAATAACAAGGAACTGATAACCCTTCAACTCAATCTTATTTCCATCCATAGCTACATCATCATAGTTATTGATCAGAACTTTCTTGCACTCTCCTGCGAGCTCGATTGTCTGCGGCTCTTTCTGATAGTTACCAACTACGAGAAGAGTCTTGTCACCTTTACGATAATATGCCATCAGGTTATGTACGTCTTCCCAGACAGGTTCCAGAGCACCATATACAACAGTCTCTTTGTACTCTGGATTCTTGCGCAGTGCAATCAGTTTCTTATAGAAGCTTCTTACAGAATTCGGATCATTGATCTGGCTCTCTGCATTGATCTTTTTGTAGTTTGCATTTACGCCAAGCCAAGGTGTACCTGTTGTAAATCCTGCATTTTCTTTATCATTCCACTGCATCGGTGTTCTGGCATTATCGCGGCTGAATCTGGAAACAGCTTTCAGCGCTTCCTCAGGTGTACATCCTGCTTCCAGAGCTACCTTGTACTCATCCAGACTGGAAATATCATCTACCTGATCAATAGATTCAAACTTCACATTCTCCATACCAAGTTCCTGTCCCTGATAGATAAAAGGAAGTCCGCGAAGCATAAAGTTCAGACCGCCAAGCATCTTCTTACTTGCGTCACAGCAGTCACCTTCCGGGATATATCTGCTGACACCACGAGGCTCATCATGATTTTCAATAATATTGGAAACAAATCCGATATCACCAATTTTTCTCTGTGTTGTAAAGCAACATTTCTTGTAGGCATCCGGAGTAATCTGTTTGCAGTCATACCATCCCTTGTCAGATGCCCCCCAGATAGTCTCTTCGAAGTCAAACATACTGGAGAAATATCCATTATCGCCGATGAAATCCGGAATCTCTTCATCCTTCTCATCGAAAACTTCACCGACAGAGAATGCATCGTATTTCTTAAATGTACGGTCTCTCATCTCGCCAAGGAAGTCGCCGATTCCCTTCGCTTCTTTCAGCATCTTCCTGATACTGCAAAGACCGTCTTCACGATCCGGCTCATAGTCATGCATCGGAAGTGCTTTCTTGATATTGATAATCGCATCAATACGGAATCCACCAAGACCTTTATCCAGCCACCAGTTGATATTCTTATAAACTTCTTCCCTTACTTCCGGGTTCTCCCAGTTCAGATCGGGCTGTTTCTTATGGAAAACATGCAGATACTGTTTATTTGTTCCTGGAAGATCTTCCCATACAGGTCCGCCGAAATAAGAACGCCAGTTAGTTGGAAGTTCTCCTTCTTTCTTGTCACGCAGATAGAAGAAATTACCATATTTACCATCCGGATCCTCACATGCTTTTTTAAACCATTCATGTTCATCAGAACAATGGTTTACAACAAGATCCATCAGAATGTACATATCTCTCTTCTTAGCCTCAGCAATCAGTTCATCCATATCTGCCATGGTTCCGAAGCGAGGATCAATATCATAATAATCTGAAATATCATATCCCTGATCAGCTAACGGAGAGCGGTAGCAGGGGGAAAGCCAGATAATATCAACTCCCAGATCTTTCAGATAGTCAAGCTTCTCAATAACACCTCTCAGATCTCCAATTCCATCTCCATTGGTATCATAAAAACTCTTCGGGTAAATCTGATAAGCAACCTTTTCATTCCACCATTTCTTTACCATTGTAAAAATCCTCCTGTGTTTTTTATTAACCGGCGCTATTGTCTGCTTTGTCCCCGGTATTATACCTCTTACCTTTAGCGCCTAAGGTCTCTTTTTCATTTACGGCAATTATATCAGAATCCAAGGCTTCTGTCTTATCTTTTTTTGATAAAAAAATACAAAATTTTGACTTTTTTATATTACCGATATTCTTATTTACTGTGTTTCTTTTAATGAATGTCTGCGGTACTGCAACGGCGTTGTTGACGTATATTTTCTGAACTCTCTCAGAAAATTTCCCAGATTATTATATCCACATTCCAGA